>ENA-OQJH01000011-OQJH01000011.1-human-gut-metagenome-genome-assembly--contig:-NODE-11-length-89379-cov-24.199222_pt1 | contig 89379 bp, 100 predicted proteins | sample MGYA00242597_ERZ504763 | MGnify/ENA primary metagenome ERZ504763 (study PRJEB26092, sample SAMD00036359) | human gut metagenome | host: Homo sapiens | study: EMG produced TPA metagenomics assembly of... | reverse complement strand
GAATTGTTTTGTGTGGTAACTTTACAATATCAAATACTGGTAAGAATTGCCATTGCCTATTTTATTATTGAGAAAAAGAAAGCTGCGCCACAGCCTTGGCAAGCCATCGCGCAGCGATTTTGTTCAACTAGAATTTAGCTATTTCGTTGCAACAATACTTATCCAATGATTTTTTGCATTTGAATACGTTTTGATCTCTGTAAAACCCGCTTCTTTCAAAGCGGCAACAAGTTGTTTAGATGTGTAAATCTTCATACCATTGATCATCTTTGTCCATTTTTCATCTGCGGCATTCGTTCCGTCACTCTCGTTACAAATCAGGAATATGCCTTCGCTTTTCAGCACACGGTTGACCTCGGAAAAGCATTTTACTAATCCTGGCCAAAAGTAAACTGTTTCGAAGGCAGAAACATAATCAAAAGTCGCGTCAGAAAAGGGTATAGCAGATACATCTCCTTGAACTACATTACATTTCCCTTGTTTAATGGCGAGGGCGTTCAATTTTTGAGATTCTGCCACACTAACCTCAGAATAATCCATTCCTGTCACGTGGCCATTTCTACATCTATCAAGCCAAACCGCAATATTTGCTCCGCCGCCACAGCCGACATCCAGAACTTCAGCATCAGACTTCGCGGAGATATTTGAGAATCCCCATTGCGATAATTTGGCGTGACCGCTGTTCATCATCTTCGTCATCAATTTTCCGCCGAAGCCTTGTGGCTTACGGGTATTTTCAAAAAATCTCATTACAGAATTCCTCCTCCACAAATACCGGTTTTCTTAATTCGACAAACCGGTGTTGCTCAATCGTTTTTCTCCGTTAGGAGAATATACAATCCATAAATAAAAAGAGCAAGGAATAAAACCGTAGGAATCGATAATCCATTTTCTAAAATACTTACAATCATTCTTCCAGGTGGCGTTACCCATGCAGTTGCCGGATTTTGCATTGCCGCTATTATCATTCCTACAATACCAACAACACCACTTAATGTTAAAAAACCACCTTTTATATTTCTACTCATAATCATTACCTCCTCGTTAAATACCGATTTGTTACTCACATGATATCATATTTTTTCTTCAATTACATCCACCTAATTTTAATACACTGCCATTCAGCTTTATTCATCATTTTTTCCTTTTGGTTTCCCCGCAGGGGACTTACCTGATTCGCTTAAAGTGTATTTAAAAGAGCCAACCACCAGCATAGAAAAATAATTTATTTCATGTGCATTTGCAGGATATTTAGATATTCTTAGCTGGTCATCTGCGTTATGAGAAAATGACACACTGTCTGAGCGAAGCGAGTTTGTGGCATTTTTCTCATGCCTTTAGCAGATTTTGACCAGCTTAGAATATCTTAATGTCCGAAACCGCACATGAAATAAATTATTTTTCTATGCGTTCCTTTTCTATGCGTCCCTCCTTCAAATCCCTCCCTCAAATTCTTCCCACTATATCCCCAAAAAGCCATATCACAAACAAAAAAGACCGACAGTCTCTCCTCCCGGATTTCCTGTCAGTCTTTTAATAACTCTTATTTTCTCAGCTCTTCACACTCAAACGCACCAACGCCCTCTGCAGTTTAGCCTCCACAATCTTATAATCATGATCACTCAAACCACCTTTGGCGATCATCTCCTCAGCTCTTTTCTTAGCTTCCTGCGCACGCTGCTCATCAATATCCTCTTTCCACTCCCAGGTAGTTGCAAGGACACGGCACTTTCCGTTCATAACAGAAAGCATTCCGCCAATACAGGCTGCGGTCCGTCTGCTGCCGTCTTCCATTACCACACTTGCTTCGCCCATTCCCAGGGCAGTACAGTAATTACAGTGTCTGGCAAGAATGGCCAGATCACCGCTGACAGTTCTGCAGATCACACGCTCCACATTGCCTTCAAAGAGTAATCCGTCCGGTGTTCCGATTCTCAACGGGAAAGTACTCATAGGACATTTCCCCCTTTACTGATTCTTCGCTTTTTCAAACACTTCATCGATGGTTCCCACAAATAGGAAATAACTCTCAGGAATGTCATCACACTCACCGTTAAGGATCATTCTGAATCCTCTCAGCGTCTCCTTCAGCGGAACATATTTGCCAGGCATACCTGTAAACTGTTCTGCTACAGAGAAGCTCTGTGACAGGAATCTCTGAACCTTACGGGCACGGCTTACAGTACGTTTGTCTTCCTCTGACAACTCATCCATACCCATGATGGCAATAATGTCCTGAAGCTCTTTGTAACGCTGAAGAACTCTTTGTACTGATCTGGCAATCTCATAATGCTCTGTTCCTACGATTTCAGGAGAAAGGATACGGCTTGTGGAATCCAGAGGATCAACAGCCGGATAAATACCCTGGCTGGAAATCTCACGGGAAAGTACAGTTGTTGCATCCAGATGTGAGAATGTAGTTGCAGGAGCCGGGTCAGTCAGGTCATCGGCAGGCACATATACAGCCTGTACAGATGTAATGGAACCTTTTCTTGTGGAAGTGATTCGTTCCTGCAGGTTACCCATTTCAGTTGCCAGTGTAGGCTGGTAGCCTACGGCTGACGGCATACGTCCCAGAAGCGCGGACACTTCGGAACCTGCCTGTGTGAAACGGAAAATATTATCAATGAAAAGGAGCACATCCTGGTTCTTCTCATCACGGAAGTATTCCGCCATGGTAAGTCCGGAAAGTCCGACTCTCATACGTGCTCCAGGCGGCTCGTTCATCTGACCGTAAACCAGAGCAGTCTTGTCAATAACTCCACTTTCTTTCATTTCATTGTAAAGGTCATTTCCCTCACGTGTACGCTCTCCTACACCTGTAAATACAGAAAGTCCGCCGTGTGCAGTTGCTACATTGTGGATCAGCTCCATGATAAGAACTGTTTTTCCTACACCTGCACCACCGAAAAGACCGATCTTACCACCCTTTGCATAAGGACAGATCAGGTCAACGACCTTGATTCCTGTCTCCAGAATCTCTGTTGCAGGCATCTGTTCTTCATAAGAAGGAGCCTGACGATGGATAGACCAGCGTTCCTTTGCCTCCGGTGCCGGAAGATTGTCTACCGGGTCACCCAGAAGGTTAAATACTCGTCCCAGGCATTCCTCACCTACAGGAACGGAAATTGGACCGCCTGTATCCAGAGCTTTGGCACCGCGCACCAGACCGTCAGTAGAATTCATGGCAATACATCTTACCACATCATCACCAACCTGCTGTGCAACCTCGGCAACCAGCTTTGCGCCATCATTATCAATCTCTATGGCATTGAGAAGAGGCGGCAGTTCATCGTGCGCAAAGCGGATATCCAGTACCGGACCGATAACCTGCACTACCTCGCCAATGTGTTTTTCACTCATGTTTATAATCTCCTATTTCTAAAGACCTTCCGCACCTGCAACAATCTCCGTGATCTCCTGCGTGATGCTGGCCTGACGTGCCCTGTTGTAATACAGATTGAGCTGATCGATCATCTCTTCCGCATTACTTGTGGCTGCATCCATAGCCATACGTCTGGCTGCCAGTTCACTTGCAGTACTTTCGCAGATACCGCCATAAACCAGGCCTGCCAGATATTCCGGAACAATGGCATCAAATACTGTCTCTCCGTCCGGTTCATAGAGGATCAGATTCTTCGTCTCTATCTTACCTCCGCTTTCCTCTCTGATATCAGTCATAGGAAGCATGGAAAATACCTCCGGCTGCTGAGAAAGCATGGAATTAAAGACAGTATAACATAATTCAATATGGCCAAAGGTTCCTTTGCGAAATTCTGTACAGAGCATATTTGCCATCTCAAAACAATCCGCTACAGAAATACTTCCTGCCTCTGCAAACTGTTCTGTCAGAGCTTCAATCTCTCTCTGGCGGAAATATTCTACTGCTTTCTTTCCAACCGGCAGAACCATGTAGTCCTTACCTTCAGCAGAAGCCTCCAGACATTTAAAAAGATTGGTGTTATAACCACCTGCAAGTCCTCTGTCACCTGCGATCACTACATAGCAGGTTTTATTGTTGGAAGACTCTTTCGCATAAACGGATGAGAAATCTGTATTCTCCCTTGCAATCTCTTTCAATGTCTCATGAAGTTCTGTAAAGTACGGACGGCATACCTCTGCACGTTCCTTTGCCTTACGCAGTTTGGAGGATGCTACAAGCTCCATGGCCTTGGTAATCTGCATTGTACTCTGTACACTCTTGATACGCAGCTTTACCGCTTTCATATTCGAAGCCATACGATACCCTCCTAATCACTTTATTTCTCAGGTCTTGTATTCAGGAAGTTCTCTGTATACGCATCCAGTACGCTGCGAAGCTTCTGTTCTGTTTCCTGCTCCAGCTTACCTGTTGAGCGGATCTCCTGCATAACCTCTACGCCTGCTGCATCTGTATCCAGATAGGTATATAATCCTGATTCATATACATTTACGTCTTCAACTTTTACTGATTCCAGAACACCCTTTGTAACCGCATAAAGGATTGCAACCTGTTTCTCTACAGGAACCGGTGCATTCTGGTTCTGTTTCAGAACTTCCACAATACGTGCTCCCTGTTCCAGACGCGCTTTTGTATCAGCATCCAGATCAGAACCAAACTGTGCGAAGCTCTGCAGCTCACGGTACTGGGAATAAATCAGTTTCAGTGTTCCTGCTACCTTCTTCATTGCCTTGATCTGCGCATCACCACCAACTCGTGATACGGAGATACCCGGATTTACAGCAGGCATGATTCCTGAATGGAATAACTCTGTCTCCAGGAATATCTGTCCGTCTGTAATAGAAATAACGTTAGTAGGAATATAGGCAGATACGTCACCTGCCTGTGTTTCAATGATCGGCAGTGCTGTCATGGAACCGCCGCCATGTTCATCGTCCAGCTTCGCTGCACGTTCCAGAAGTCTGGAATGCAGATAGAAAACATCACCCGGATATGCCTCACGTCCAGGCGGACGACGGATCAGCAGGGAAAGTGCACGGTATGCAACTGCATGCTTACTTAAATCATCATAGATGATCAGCACATCTTTTCCCTTATTCATAAAGTATTCACCCATTGCACATCCGGAATACGGTGCGATATACTGCAGCGGGCTTGACTCAGATGCTGTAGCTGCCACAACGATAGTATAATCCATTGCGCCGTTTCTGGTCAGGTTCTCTACTAATGTAGCTACTGTGGAACGCTTCTGTCCAATGGCTACATAGATACAGATCACATCTTTTCCCTTCTGGTTAATAATGGTATCTGTAGCAATTGTAGTTTTACCGGTCTGACGGTCACCAATGATCAGTTCTCGCTGTCCACGTCCGATAGGGATCATAGAGTCGATGGCTTTAATACCGGTCTGAAGAGGCTGATATACAGATCTTCTCTCACAGATTCCTGGTGCCTTGCTCTCGATTGGCCGGAATTCTTTTGTATCAATTGGGCCTGCTCCGTCAATTGGCTGTCCCAGTGCATTTACAACACGCCCAACCATGGCGTCGCCTACAGGTACAGACACGACCTTGCCTGTACGCTTTACGGTCTGACCCTCACCAATGTTCTCATCTGAACCAAAGATTACGATGGAGACACTGTTCTCCTCCAGGTTCTGTGCCATACCAAAGCTTCCGTCCTCAAATTCCAGAAGCTCTCCTGACATACAGTTTACCAGTCCGCTGGCTCTGGCAATACCGTCACCAACCATAAGGATCGTACCTGTCTCGTTCTGTTGAATGGCATTTTCGTAATATTTTATCTGGCTTCGGATGACCTTGGATATTTCCTCAGGTTTTAATTGCATGTTTCCATTCCATCCTTTTATATTCTATTATTTTGCGCTGTCTGAATTCAGAAATTTAAAGATTTTTCATATCCATATGTCAAATACCCATACAGTACGATTCTCAAATCCGGAATCCAGTTCCTTATACTACCAATTCATTCAGTTTCTTCGAAATACCGGAAATACGGCTCTGTACTGTACCGTCAAGCTGTACGCCCTCCAGTTCCACGCGAAGTCCGCCAAGAACGGATGCATCTGTTTTCTGAACCAGATACACTTTCTTTCCACTTATCTTCTCAAGCTTCGCTTTCAGAGCTTCCATCTGAGTATCACTGAGCTTCACTGCACTGGTAACCACGGCTTCTGCAATTCCATGTGCACTGTTGTAGCGTCTGATAAATTCTTCGCAGCATCCGGCAAACTCTCTCAGAATCTTGCGTTCACACAATAATTTCAGGAAATTCACCAGATATCTCTCTGCCTGCCCTCCGAAAGCCTCTTCAATCATCTTAAGTCTCTCGTCTTCAGGAATCGCCGGTTCTCCCAGCAATTTCAGATATCCCGGATTTTCCCTGAAAATCTGTCTGACTGCGATCATCTGCTCCATGATCTGTCCATCGAGCTTTTCTTCAGCGGCAAGGTCATACAGACTTCCGCCGTAAACTCTGGCAATTTTTGTATGATGCCTCACCTACATTCTCAATAAACTCATCAATCAGTTTTGCATGATCCTCTTCACTAATTTCGCGCTCGATCACTTTTCCGGCAATCTCAACAGCCATACCGCCGATTTCCCCCTTGATCTCGTTGACTGCCTTACGTTTCTCCTGGGCAATGTCTTTCTCTGCCTTCTCTTTCATGGCAGTTACCTGACTGGAAGCCTCCTTAAGCATCTCTTCACTCTGGATAGCGGCTGTTTTCTGAGCTGTCATCACAATGTCATTTGCCCTATTCTTGGCTTCCTGCATATTCTTTTCATATTCTGCCTTCATTGCCTGAGCTTCTTCCTTTGCCTTCACTGCATCCTGGATCTGGGCATCCGCTTTCGCTTTGCGCTTTTCCAGCATCTCATTGATGGGCTTGAAGAGGAAACGTTTGATCAGATATACCTGAATAAAAAGGTTGCAAATCGTCGCTATAAAATTCCACGGCACAATTCCAACTAATTCCTGTACCTGCATGTTTGTAACCTCCTGTCTGTATTTATGCGGATCATTCTCCGGCTGTTGCCGGAATTATCCACAGGTTCCATATCAGATGCCGCTTAATCTGTGATATTCGACATCTCAGCTGTTTTTATCAGCTCAGGAAGTTCATGAACATACCAGGTGCAACGAAGATAAGCAACAGACCGGTTACGAAACCGTAGATACCTGTTGTCTCTGCAATGGCACATCCAAGAAGCATGGTAGAAGTAACATCACCCTTGCACTCAGGCTGGCGTCCGATTGCCTCCAGCGCCTTTGCTACTGCGTTACCTTCACCAATACCAGGTCCGATACCTGCGATCAGCGCACATCCTGCTCCAATTGCACATCCTGCTAATGCGATACCTTTTGCCAATAACTGAAAATCCATATTAAAACCCTCCTGTTAAATAATAATCTGCAGCTTTTCCCCTTTGCTGCGGTATTAATTTTTCTGCTGTATTTCAGCATTCTTTGCGGTTACCACCGCTGCCGTTTTGCTCCGGCAAATCATGTTTCTGCTACTCTTCTGCTGCATTTGCAATATACATTACAGTCAGCATACAGAAGATAAACGCCTGCATAACTCCTGAGAACCAGTCAAAATAGACCGACGTTATCGCAGGTACACCGACATCAAGAATCGGTATCTTTGACAGTACATCTCCCAGTGCACCCGGGATCAGCCCAGAAGCGCGGAACTTGCGACTGCCAGTGCCCCATAGATCAGGCCATTGATTACCACACCGGAAAGGATATTTCCGAAATGACGACACGCCATACTGACAGGTGTAGCCAGCTCGGAAAGAATATTAAACGGTGTCATAACTGCGATCGGAGTTGTAAATCCTTTCAGATAACCGCCAAATCCGCTGGTCTTTATCTTCTGTGCTGTGATCATAATGAAAACACAACTGCCCAGCAGCCTCAGTAGAAAGGTCTGCTGTAGGGCTTCGAAGTCCGATCAGACTGATCAGGTTGGAAACCACACTGGTTGCAAAAAGTGCTGCAACAAATGGTATCAGGTATCTGAATTTCTCACCCATATTTCCGATTACAAAGCTGTTGGCCTTCTCTACAATGAGCTCTGCCACAGCCTGACGTTTGGAAATGTTCTCTTCTTTCAGATCATGTGTCAGCCAGATACACAAACCTGTTATGAGTATCATAACAATCCAGCTTACCACCATTGTCTCACTGATCCTTAATGGTCCGAGAACAGGCACATTAATGGGTAATGTAAAGAATATCCTTGCCCCACTGATATCCAATTCCATACTCTTTATTCACCTCCTGTCTCTCCCGGTACTGTTCCGGTTTGATATAGAAATACCTATTTGTTAGTATGAAAAATTCCTGCAATTTTAATTCCTGTTCCGGGAAATAAAAGAGGAACGATTCCTGCCACAAAATGAAAACAGGGTGCCACGATTGCCAAGATCACCCACAACATCTGGATCAGCATTCTCTGGGAGTAACTTGCTTTGATCCTCATTCTCGCTGTGTCCTCATCTGTTGCTGCAGCTGCTTTCTGCACTGCAAGTCCCATAAAAAAGAAATTAAGGACTGCCACACATCCTCCCACTGCCCCTCCAAGAAACACCGTATAATCAAACGGTACCTTCTGTGGCATGAAAGCATGCAGCACTCCAAACACGATCCACATCAAAATCAGCCCGATTCCGGTGATGGTAGCTACCTTCAGTTTCCTTCTTTACGGCAGGCTGAACATTATCCATAATACTCATATAAATCTCCCTTTCGTTTCTGTATCATTACAGGTGTCTGTTAAACGATACTTATTTTTCTTCTTTTTGTTCTCTTTCTTCTGCTGTCTGTTAATAGAAAGATAAAATTTATATGCCACTGTCCCGGAACCTCCAAGACCAAAGAAAAAACCGGGGATATATACCCATCCTCCAGCTCCAGTCTTAGAAACAATCAGCCAGCATACTGCCAGACATATCAGGACAGGGGTTATGAGAGACAGTCCAAGCTGCGACAACATGGTGACATTTCTGATGATCTCTGACCATTGTTTCATTTTCTTCTCCTTTTTGCTTAATTTTTGCATATATTTTCAAGAATTTATAGTCAAATTTTATCATATATTCTTTAAAATTACAATCTTATTAAACAATTTTATCAAATATTTTTCATCCATCCAATATTTTTTTGTTATTTTTATATCGTGTATGTGATTATATCATCAATATAAATCTTTTTATACAGTCAAAGCTTCTGATTTATTTATATTTTTATTTCAAAGAAGAAGAGATATAAATAAGGAGCCTGCCCGGAGAGCTTTTTTATGTTATAGAACATTACGGAGTAATATTCTATAACACAAAAAAAGCACGAAAACAACTCATCACTGTTTTCATGCTTCTTCTTTCGTATATAATTCTGCTTTATATATAAGTTCTGTATTACCGGTCTGTCCCAGCAGACACATTCCTCTTATAGAAAATCCTCTTAATTAATGCATTTGAGACCCTGTACATCCTCCCGGAGCGTTTATCTTTAATTCTTATTCTGTATATAAATATCCACTGTAGTCCGGATCATCCAGACAGTCTACATCGATCCATGCCGGATTGCTCAGTACATTTTTCTCGATCACAACAGATTTCTTCGGTGCCGTTGTTTCAACTGCTGCCAGATCGTCTGGTATCCCATAGCATAAGGCTGCTGGGAAACACAGCCAATCTCTTCTCCATTACGGATTGCTTCCTGCTGCTTAGTAGTTGCATCAACCCCTACCAGAGCCGGTGCATCATGCTCATCACTCTTCTCCAGATTCAGATACATCTCTGTAATATCTGCATTGGTGCAGAATACACCATCCAGTGTGGGATATTTTTCCAGGACTTCCTTCATGGAAGCCTCCATATCATCTACCTGATCAGAATAAATGGTTTCCACAACTTCAATGTCTCCGTACTTCCCGATATTATTCATAAATCCTTCTACACGATCCTGAACACTCTTTGTCTTCTGCTGTGCGGAAAAAACCGCAACCTTTCCCATCTTTCCGAGTGCACTGCCAAGCTGATAAGCAGCCATCTTTCCTACCTGCACATTATCGGTTCCCCGATATGCCTTCACCAGTTTTTTCTCGGCTACATTAGAATCAAATGCTATAACCGGAATTCCATTTTCCTTTGCAGCTTCAAGCTGTGCCTCACAGGAATCCATGTCACTTGCCGAAATACAAAGAACATCCGGATTCTCTGCAATAACAGCATCTATTGTATTAATCTGAGTTTCTACGTCCTCTTCATTATCAGGACCTTCAAAAGTCATGGTAATCTGGTCATCTTTTTTATAACCATATGCTTTATTAATTTCCTTTACCGCATCTTCATGCCTTTCTTAACCATCTTCCAGTATTCGCCCTTGACACATTTGCTTACCACTGCGATTCTTGAACCGGCATGGATTTTTATATCTGTATCAATCTCCGGAATCAGCGGACTCTCATCCTCTTCCTTCACTGCTTCTGCCTCTGAATCGGATTCTTCGATAGCGTCTGCCACCAACGGCTGGATTGTCTCTTCCACCTCCGCTCTGCTGCATCCTGTCAGCATTGCCAGTCCTGTCATTAAACTTATCGCTGCTGCCGCCGCTCTTTTCATTTTAATTTCCTCTTCCTTTCAGTGCTATACTGCACATTACAGCAATTTCATAAAATAATGTATAATTTCTGTCAACTAAAAATCGATATCTGCTCAGTACTCTCACAGAATAATTAACATCGAACAATTACCTGTAGCGATCCTCTTAAATGCATTATTTACGAGAATTGCTATAAACCTTATAACTGCATATTACTTTCTACATTATACACACTTTACGAAATTCGTCCAGAGATTTTACACATTTTTCACTTTTATACATCAAAAATTGCGCTATATCAATGTCTTTTGAATGCCATACCTGCAGGCTGCACCTGAAACTCCAACTGTTTCTTTGTCACCGGATGCTGAAATCCCAGTTTTGCAGAACAGAGAGCCAGCGGTTCCTGACTATTCTGACCGGGATTATACTTCTGTCACCAACCAAAGGCATTCCGGCATGCGCCATCTGCACACGAATCTGATGATGCCTGCCTGTATCCAGATCGATCCGGATCAGGTTTCTTTCGCCACAATCCTGTGCATCTTCCTTATTTTTCCAGGTTTTCAGAACTTCATAAGACAATATCGCCTTTTTTGCTCCGGAAGTCCCTCCCTCAACCACTGCAGAGCTATTGGTCCTGCCATCCTTCTTCAGCCAGTCCACCAGTTTTGCACTCTTCACTTTCACTGTTCCTTCTGTAACTGCAAGATAAGTCTTCTTTATTTTTCCCGCTGTCATCTGTCTGCTGAGATTTGCTGCTGCCTTCGGATTCAGGGCAAACACAAGAACCCCCTCCACCGGCTGATCAAGGCGATGGATAATACCCAGATACGGCATCTTACCCGGCACCTTCTGAGCAATATAATTCTTCAAGAGGCTCTCCATATCCATACTGCCAACCCGCGCATTCTGAACTGCAAGCCCTGCCGGTTTGTGACAGACCAGAATATCTTTATCTTCATATAAAATATAATCTCTGATATCTTTTATCCACATAAAAAACTCTCCTTTTCATGGAGAGTATATCCTAAAATTCCATTTCACGCAATAAACGAATATATATGAATACAATTTGAAAACGGTCATCACTTTTTACTTTTCCTGATTTCAAAAATGATGACCGCTTCAATGTTCTTCGTTATTCAATTTATTTTCCTCTTAGTATTCTTTCTATAATAAAATAATATGTTATTTACAAACTACTTTATAAGTTCACTATTAAATTTTTCTATGTTTATTTAAAATTCCTATTCTGTTTCCTGCTCATAATCCATATGTACTGTTTATAATCTGATTCATTCCTGCTTTTATGCTTTTATGATATCAGTTATTCAGTTCATCGGAACTTACTTAGAAAGTTTTATAGATTTTAAATTATAATTTCACGTATTATAATTTGTTTTTCATTTATGAAATATCGGATACACTTTTTCATTATTTTTCGTGCTAAGCAATCATAAACCTAACTTCTTAAATTCACAACTGTTTAATTTCCTTATGTGCTTTTCATATTTATCGAACATTAATGGCAGATGTTCTGAATTATGTAAAGTATCACTGAAAAAGTACCTTAATATTTCTCTCAATATCCTGTAATTTTATATACCGGATATTCTTCTGATGCAGGATTTCAAACCATATACTTAAACTTCTATATGCCTCTCAAAACATCGTTCTTACCTTCAGTTTATCTGTTACCTGAACCTCTGCTTTCAGGCTAACTACTGAGATAAGGGTTATGCTCTTCCGGTAAATATTTCTTTACACATTTACCAAAATCCCTGTATCAGGTCTGCAACAGATATTCAATATAAGTTATCGCTTCTATAATACCTTTGATACATTCCTTCCTTATTAATCAGACTGTGCGTATGCTCTTATATTATATAAGGAAAATACTTTTTTATAATCTCCGTATCAGGTCTTTCTTGCAGGAAATGCGATACCCGTTACTCTTATATTGATGAAGTTATAAATTCTTTCCCAATGGAATCACCCAAACCTTTCTTTTATTTTCATCCTTTTCATTGGAACATTTATATATGCTATGAATTGAATGAATTTCTTTGATTGTTTAATTCGTTTCCTTGTTTCTTTTGATGGTGTTATAATAACACTCTTGTTATTATTTGTCAATACATTTTTGCATTTTATTTCAATATTTTCTATTTATCTTTGTCTTATTTGCACTAATTTTATAATATTTTTATTTATTTGATAATTTTCAGACTATTTTATTTTCTTCGATGCAGTACGTTGCTGCCCGGGGCTCTATTATATCCACGAATCGCTCCGCTGCAAAGCAGTTCCCGCAATTCTCATAATTTCATAAACAATAAAGATGCAGCTACTCCCAACCTAAAGAGAGGATAGCTGCATCTTCATCACTTCCTATTTTCGATTATAATTAATCAGGCATCCCTTAAGGATAATCTCACGCTCATCATCCGTAAGCTCCCCAAGAGCCACTTCAAACTCCTTCAGTCCCTCAGCACCGACAACATATCCCCGGATCACATCATCCTTTTCTTCCACTGCCTTACGAATCTGTGGGAAGAACAGATAATCTCCGTTTGCAAACGGAAGCTCCCCTTCTTTAATCAGGAATGGAAGCATACCCCAGTTGATCAGATTGGAACGGTACCTCTTTGTCGCATACTCATTGGCGATATTTGCCCATCCGCCAAGCACTTTCTGACAGGAAGCAGCCTGCTCACGCGCAGAACCATCACCTGGTTTCACTGCAAAGATCGTACTTCCCACACCAAGATTTTCCTTGCTTACATTCGGATAATCCTTTTTGATCACATCCATTACAGGTTTCATCTCCGGTAATGCCTCAACCGGACATTTTCCTTCCTGAATAGCCTTCTGAGCTTTCTGAACTTCTTTCGCACGTCCTACATAAGCAGGATCTTTTCTGGAAAGTGTAAACTCAGCCAGTCCAAGTGGATTGGAACGATAAGAAGATGTCTCACCGGACGGGATCAGTTCATCTGTTGTAGTAACCGGATCATGGATCTCAGAAACAACCTTCACGATCAGATTCTCCGGAAGTGCAGCCATCTCCGGCCAGTCCTTAATATTCGGACCAAACTGGATCTCTACACCCGGATCAGCTATACCCTTGCTGTCAAATACACGATTGTCATAAATTGTCTTATCAAAGAAATATTTCTGTCCTGTATAACCACCCGTATAATCCTCTGCTGAAGTCAGGAAACCTTTGTTTGCTGCAGTTGCCGCAATAGAACGTGCGTCCATGAGTGCAACAGAAGAAATCTGGCCATTCTGGATTTTGGAACCTTCGCGGTTCGGGAAGTTTCTGGTCGTATGACGGATACTGAATGCATTATTTGCAGGAGTATCCCCTGCACCAAAGCAAGGTCCGCAAAAAGCAGTCTTCACAACAGCTCCCGTTTCAAGAAGTCCTGCCAGAACGCCATTCTTAGCCAGTTCCATATAAATCGGAGTACTTGCCGGATATACACTCAATGTGAAAGCATCTGCACCAATGCTCTTGCCTTTAAGGATATCAGCTGCTGCACAGATATTTTCAAATCCACCACCTGCACATCCTGCGATGATTCCCTGTTCTACATAAAGTTTACCATCAATTACTTTGTCTCTTAATGTATATGGAACTTTTCCATCAAGGCTGATCTGTGCTTTTTTCTCAACATCTGCCAGAATATCATCCAGATTTGCTTTCAGTTCATCAATTGTATATGTATTGCTTGGATGGAATGGCATAGCGATCATTGGTCTGATCTCACTCAGATCAATCTCTACACAGCCATCATAGTATGCTGTTTCACCTGGTTTCAGTTCTTTGTAATCTTCACTTCTGCCATGGATCTCATAGAATTCCTGAATCTTCTCATCTGTCTGCCAGATAGAGGAAAGACAGGTGGTCTCTGTTGTCATTACATCTACACCAATTCGGAAATCAGCACTTAAATTTGCAACACCGGGTCCTACAAATTCCATAACTTTATTCTTCACATATCCGTTTGCAAAAACCTTGCCGATAATCGCAAGCGCAACGTCCTGAGGACCTATGCCCGGACGAGGAGAACCGGTAAGATAAATGGCAACGACGCCTGGCATATTGATATCATAAGTCTGGGAAAGAAGCTGCTTTACAAGCTCCGGTCCGCCCTCACCCATTGCCATGGTTCCCAGTGCGCCATATCGTGTATGGCTATCTGAACCGAGGATCATTTTACCGCCTGCTGCAAGCATTTCTCTTGCAAACTGATGGATAACCGCCTGATGGGGCGGTACATATACGCCGCCATATTTCTTGGCACAGGTAAGTCCAAACATATGATCATCTTCATTAATAGTTCCGCCTACTGCACAGAGTGAATTATGGCAGTTTGTCAGTACATATGGCACCGGAAATTTTTCAAGGCCTGAGGCACGCGCAGTCTGGATAATTCCGACAAAAGTGATATCATGAGAAGTCAGTTTATCAAATTTAATCTGAAGTTTCTCCATATTTCCGGAAGTATTGTGTGCTTTCAGAATTGAATAGGCAATTGTACTCTTTGCAGCTTCCTCTTTGGAAACAGGAAAATCTGCCTGATTCTCCGGAACAATCTTCTGACCATTCAGCAAATACACACCGGTATCGTATAATTTCATGATGTCTCCTCCATTCTGTTTTTTGCATATCACAAATGCAGTTATGGAACTCACCTTATCCACACCAGTCTTCAAATTTCCAGATGAAAACTGATTTTCTCCTGAACCGGCACTTTGACACGCTAATTTATGGAAATTTAGGTTTTATTATAGAATATTCCACCGGAATAATCAAGCCTAAGACTATAAGTATTTTAGTTACTACAAGCAGTAGCATTTTTTACTTTCTTTACTTTCCTACCAAAATCCGCTATACTGGGAATCACTTAGAAAATGAGATTTCTGCCGCCTGTGGCAGTTCTGACAGGGAGGTATTACCGATATGTTCCGTTTATGGGGAAAAATATGGAAAGATAATCATTTACTGAAAGATACTGTAATCTGCGATGACTCCGAAGATACGCGGACCCACAAGATTTTTCGTGGTCTGGAAGTATCTGTTATGAAATGGATCTGGGAAACCCAATCTGGCTGGAATCTACAGTCAGACATTTTAAGAAACATGGAAAAGCCAGATTTTATCAGGATAATTTTATAGAGCAGATTGATTTTGATTATCTGGAGATCCAGGTAATTGAAGAGGATGACGAATAATAAATTATTCTGTCTTAAAATGTGTACAGGATCAGAAACTTTACATTGCCATATTGTTTCTGATCCTGTGTATCTCATTTGCAGTGAATTTTCATGTCTTTATTTCATAAATTCTCTTATGATTTCTCTCATAATCTCATCTTCCTCGGGTGTAAGCATTCCGCTGAAATGGCTTCCTGCTGCTGCAGTCTGGCGGATACTGTCCGCAATATGTTCAACGATTTCCTCTTTTACAGCTTCGTCAGCCTTCTCCGGCACCGGCACTTCTTCTACCCATGTGCGGGCATGTTCCACATAATCAGAAAAAGAATTCATCAGAAGTTCTTCTCTGTATGTAAAATCCAGCGCCTGTCTCAGCAAAAGCAATGCTGTCGGAATGATCGCAGCCACATAAAGATATGCCAGCGGCATTCCGTCCCATCGTGCATCTTTGGAATACAGAAAAAAAGCCAGTCCAAGAAAAGCGATACAGAAAAGTGACGGATACCAGACAAACCGGTTCATACGGTTCAACAGCCTGTCTCTTGTTTTCCAAAGATTTGTCCATTTCTCTTTGAGATTTGATTTAACCTCTGTATTTTTTCTGATCATTCTTCGGTAGGTAAGATGTGTGGTCAGCATCCCCAGTGCTCCCAGTCCGCCCATTAACATCATGGCATACAGCAGGAAATGCAGTTCCATAACTTTCTCCAGCATAACATCCTCCTCACTTGAACACGCTGCCTGCTCATAAACTGACAGGATTATTATACTGCTGTTTCCGGTATCATGGAACTAAAATCGCTCATCAAATTCTCTCATAAAAAGACAAAAGTGTTTACATATTTTCCAGTTTCGTAACTACCTCTTCAAACTTCATAAAATGGGAAGCTTTCACAAGAATAGTGTCACCATCCTGTACATAACCTTCCAGATGCTCCAGCAGACTTTCTCTGTCCGGCTCATAGATTACTTTCAGGTCCGGATTTGTCCGCTGTGCTCTCTCTGCCATATTTCTGCACAGTTTACCTGTACAGATAAGAACATCAATATCACATTTTCCGGCATGCTCTCCTACCTCCTCATGAAGCTGAACTTCATTCTCTCCAAGTTCACCCATATCGCCAAGGACTGCTATTCTGCGTCCTGCACCATCCTGCAGAACATCCAGAGAGGCTTTCATGGACATGGGATTTGCATTATAGCAGTCATCTACGATCAGAAATTTATCTGTTTCGATCATTCTGAAACGACCGCTGATCGGCTCCAGGCTCTCGATTCCGGCTTTGATCTGCTCAGTTGTAAGTCCATAAATATTTCCAACTGCAGCTGCTGCCAGCGCATTATATACCATATGGCGCCCCGGCATCGGGATATCAACTGTAAATGCAGTATCCCCCAGATGAATGGTGCAGGTCATTCCCTTTAAACCTCTGCTTACAATCTTATCACCGTAAACCTGACATTCATTACTCATTCCGAAAAATACAGGTTTTATCTTTTCATATTCTTTTACTGTGATAAGCTTGTCATCATCGCCATTTAATACAATATGTCCCTCCGGTCTGAGGAATTTAAAAATCTCTGTCTTTGCTTTCAGAACACCATTTCTGTCTCCCAGATTCTCCAGATGGCAGGTACCGATATTCGTGATCACGCAGGTGTCCGGTCTTGCAATCTGCGCAAGTCTGGTCATCTCACCGAAATCACTGATCCCCATTTCCAGAACTGCAATTTCATCTCCATCACGCAGACGGAAAACCGTGAGAGGCAGACCAAGTTCATTGTTAAAGTTGCCTGTGTTTTCAGAGTATGGTATTTCTTGGTTCAGAACAGATGCGATCACTTCTTTTGTACTTGTCTTACCAACACTTCCTGTAATTCCCACAACCGGATCTGAAGCTGCTTTAAATAAAACTCTGCAATATCTTTCACTGCCTGAAGAGAAGATTCTACTACGATATAAGGAAAATCAGCGTTATCAAGCACCCGTTCCGACAAGGTTGCCAGTGCCCCTGCTTCCATTACCTGTGGGATAAATTTATGGGCATCTACACGTTCCCCCACAATAGGTACAAACAGACATCCTTCTTCTGCTTTTCTGCTGTCTGTGATAACAAACATTACTTCTTCCTGTAATTTATCAGCCGGACCATAATAAGTACCGCCGCATACGCGGGCGATATTTTCAAGAGTTAAGTTTTTCATAATATTTTTTGTATCTTCTTTCCTGTTATAGCAATTCTCTTAATAATGCATCTATAACAATTCTATAAATTACTGCAGACACGCTCTATAGTGTGAAATCCTGCGTCGGATATTTTTTCATGGAAACTTCAATCAGTTTCTCACATAAAGTCGGATAGTCGATTCCCAGAACTTTTGCCTCCTGCGGAATCAGACTGGTTGGTGTCATTCCGGGAAGAGTATTTGCTTCCAGACAATACATATCTCCATTCTCCTTCATCATGAAATCAAGACGGCAGTATCCTTCCATAAACAGAGCTTTGGCTCCTGCTTCCGCATAATGCTGCATTTTCTCTGTGAGTTCCGGTGAAATTTCGGCAGGACAGGTCTCAATCGTAGAGCCGGCCTGATATTTATTCTTATAATCATAGAATCCCTGAAGCGGAGCAATTTCGATGATCGGATAAGCTTTTCCGTCCACAACCGCTACTGAAAATTCACGTCCTTTTATATATTCTTCGACCACGACTTCATTTTCATAAGAATAAGCGTCTTTGAGAGCCTGCTCATATTCGGCCTGATCATTCACAATATAAACACCTACACTGGAACCGCCACAGCAGGTTTTTACAACTACAGGAAATTCCATTCCAAGTGCTTTCAGATCTGTGGTCATTTCTTCTTTTACCATAGACACTCCCCGCGGTGTTGGTACATTATTCATCAGGAACATCTGCTTGGTGATTCCCTTATCCATTGCCAGGGCACTGCTTAAATATCCGGTTCCTGTATATTTGATTCCCATCAGGTCAAATGTTGCCTGTACTTTTCCATCTTCTCCGTTCGCACCATGAAGTCCCAGGAAAACAATGTCAGCCGCCTCACAGAGTTTCAGCACGTTTGGTCCGAAGAAGCTTCTTCTCTCTTTTTCATCTGTTCAATCCTGTCGTTAAATGCTGACATATATTCTGATGCTGCGTCCACATCATACTCTGACGGAAACGGATTCTCCCAGTCCACATTCTCAATGCCGCAAAAAATATCCACAAGAATCGCCTGATGTCCTTTCTGTCGTAATGCCTTACATATTCCTGTTCCTGATGTAATGGAGACAGTACGTTCTGTACTTGTTCCCCCCGCTAATACTACAATCTTCATCATTTTTCTCCTTTATTCATAAATAACAACCGGTGTGTTCTTCTCAACATTGCTGAAAATAATCTGCACCTGATCGGATGATGCACAGATGCTTCCATGTGTGCCTTCAAATTCATAAAGCTGTCCTCCGAAATCCATTCTCCATGGAGCATCACTGATCCCCAGATTTCCATCGAATGGGATCCAGTAATTTACAGCAGAAGGATAGTCCTCTCCGTTCACTGTACATCCGCTCTTCATTTCACCTGTTGTATAACATCCCACAGGAGTTGCACAGTTGGGCACGAATGGATTTCCGGATACGATCTGCGCATCCGCAGTCGGCGTTCCATCTTTATAGAATACCATTCTCTGGGCCGTCAGGTCAATCTCTATATACGTATATCCGATATCATTTGTTTTCCTGACCAGACCTTCATGGGAATAAACAGGTTCTCTGACCTGGGTTTCTCCGTTTTTTATCAGTTCTGTAAGTTCTTTCAGCTCCGCTTTCTGATCGATCTGCCAGCCATAATTTCCTCCGCTGACAGTAATCTCACGACCATCATATGTATTAAATGTTCTCTCTGTTCCAACCGTATCATATTTAGCCGCCAGTTCACTGATATATGCTTCTATCTGTTTTTTGTCAAGTGTATAAAGACCGTTTTCATCTGTTGTGAGCCAGTTTTTGATCATATCTCTGTCTACTGTCTCTGTGCAATCGTCAAAATCATAGGTTATCACTACATCCGTAAGTTTGTTTATCAGGTCACAATTCTTCGTCAAAGTTTCATCACTCTGATAACTTTCGGTTCTTTGTAGCATCCATCTGTTTCCAGATCAACCGGCGTTCGTCCTGTGACAAGAGCATCTATAATATCCTGACTTGTTTTTTCTGGTTTCAGTGCAGTTCCCTCCTGCTCAGGAACAATTACAAACTTATCGTCTTTCTCTTCTATATGAGCATCCGAAGGCTCTGTCATATTCTCCTGTTGCATACATTTCAGTTCGGAAATGGCAGCCTCTGTCTTCTGCTCATCATATTTAATGGAGGAGGACACTTCATAATTCCTGTGCTGATTAAAAGCAAGAAACCATGTAAAACGATCCTGATTTCTGATCAGTTTATCAACACTTCCATCTGAGTCATAGGAAAGTCCCGCCTGTTTTGCTGTGATACTTTCCTGTCCGTTATTTCTGGTGTCAATAGTAAGAACATATGCTCCCACATTCTGCGTAAGCAATTCTTCTGACTGGGATACTGTCATATAGGAACAGTTGAATCCGTTTACCATTGATCCCGGTAAGAAATGCTCTGTGAAATAGTATACACATATCCATATACTCCGGCAGTCAGCAGGAGCAAGATTATGATCAGGGTGATCATGATTTTCTTTCTGCTGCTCACGACATCCTCTCCTTTCTTTTTTATAAACAGCAACCGCCCGGCAAGAAGTTATGCCGGGCAGTTTTATTATCACATTATTTATCCAGAAAGTAAATACGATTATTCTCTTTTATGCGTTTTCCAGTAGTGTTACTGTTCACTCCGTTCACAGTAACACGCTTCGCGATGCACAGAATTTATGCTAATTGCATAATCGCGCGGTATGTCTCGGGTTTTCTGTGATCTTCGCTCACAAAAAACACCTCGCGGGATATTATCAGCAAACAGTAGCCAGTAGTTTCTCTACACTTGTAAGTTTAACACAGAGTACGAATACTTCTGCTGCTTTTCCAAGATCCTCAGGAGTCGGGAAGCTTGGTGCAATACGGATATTGGAGTCTTTCGGATCTTTTCCATATGGATAAGTTGCGCCTGCTCCTGTAAGTACAACACCTGCTTCTTTTGCCTTGGCAACAATAGCTTTTGCACATCCTTCCATTGAATCAAAGGAAATGAAGTATCCACCATGTGGTTTTGTCCACTCGCCGATTCCAAGACCGCCAAGTTCTCTGTCCAGTGTGTTAAGAACCATTTCAAATTTCGGACGGAGAATTGCCGCATGTTTTCTCATGTGTTCATGAAGACCGTCGATATTTTTGAAGAATTTTACATGACGTAACTGGTTTAATTTGTCATGTCCGATTGTCTGGATCTGCATGTAGCTGCGGAAATCTTCCAGGTTTGCTTTGGAAGCTGCAACTGCTGCAATACCGGAACCCGGGAAGCTGACTTTTGATGTTGATGTAAATTTATATACAAGATCAGGATTTCCTGCTTTTGCACATGCTTCAAGGATTTCTACAAGGAAGTCCTGATTGTCATCATAGAGATGGTGAATGCTGTATGCGTTATCCCAGTAGATACGGAAATCAGGTGCTGCCGGTTTCAGATGCGCAAAGCGCTCTACTGTTTCTGCTGAATAAGTATATCCCTGTGGGTTGGAGTATTTCGGCACACACCAGATTCCTTTGATGGATGCGTCTTCACTGACAAGCTTCTCTACCATATCCATGTCTGGTCCCTGTGGTGTCATTGGCACGTTGATCATTTCGATTCCGAAGAATTCTGTAATCTTGAAATGGCGGTCATATCCCGGTACAGGACAGAGGAATTTTACCTTATCAAGTTTGCACCATGGGGTATTTCCCATTACACCCTGTGTCATAGAACGTGCAATGCTGTCAAACATAACGTTTAAGCTTGAGTTCCGTAGATGATGATGTGGTCCGGATCTACCTCGGACATTTCTCCAAGGAGGCGTTTAGCTTCCGGGATTCCGTCGATAACACCGTAGTTACGGCAGTCTACTCCTGTTTCGCACTTGAGGTCTGAATCGCTGCTTAATACGTTCATTAATCCCATTGAGAGATCGAGCTGGTCTGCTGACGGTTTTCCACGTGACATATCGAGAGCTAAACCCTTTGCTTTGATATCTGCGTATTCTTTATCCAGCTGTGCTTTGAGTGTAAGCAGTTCTTCTTTGCTCATGTCGCTGTATTTTTTCATAATATTCCTCCTTGTTCTGCCATGGAAGGATGTCCCTTTTTCCGTATAGGGCAATCATTTGTTTTTCCTACGGCAACAGTTTTTTTGCTTTTTACATTTTAGTATGGTAAAGTAGGGTTGTCAAGTGTTTTTATTGAATTGTTAATATTTTACCAAAACAATCGTTACTGTTCCCTCTGTTCTCAGTAACGTAACCCAAATTCATTCCGGATTGCCGTAACATCTTTCTCTGATACTTATAACAAGCCTCGTAAATAATTAGCCAAAAAGCAAGTCGAAATCCCTCGAAAGTTTCGGCTTGCTTTTTTGAGTGTGACAGCGTATATTTAAATCAGTTAACAGATCTTTTAACTGTCTTAATTGTTCTTGTCAGGTCATCCTGATATCTTTTTATTACTCCTTATACAACATCCATTTTTATCCAAGTCAGTGAATGAGACAAGTCAGGCGGATAAAATCATCTGCTTCGCTGCTCAGTTCATAACCGAATGACTGTGAAAGGAGGTCATCCATGTCTATGTTTATCCACGCAATTATCATAATCCTGCTTGCTGTGCTGGCTATGGGAATCGGGCTGCTGATTCTTGTGTGCTGGGCTTTGGCAGCATGTGCAAGCAGACGGGATTCTTATCTGGAAAAGGATTATCGGGTGAAATAAAGGAAGTCTGCGCATGGACGCTGAGTATTGCCGATAAGTTTGTTCATTACTTTTCCATTAAAGTACAGGGTTGCAGAACCGCCTCCATCCAGGTTGTAAGCATAAGTACAGCCGTAGGATTTGAAAATATCCACCATATCCCAGTGATTAAGACCATTATAGCTGCCGGTATCTGTTACAAGGAGTACATAATCGTTGGGCTTTACCATTCCTACCGCTGTACGTGGATAATATTTTTCTGTTTCAGCCCATGGAAGCTGGGCTTCGCCATCTTTAATAAGAACCGGACCAAAATTATATGTATCTTTTACACCGGCTGCAAGAAGATTTTTTCCCATAAGTCCCTGTGCCGGAGTATAGATGGTTCCGTCTTTCTTTACTGCCATGACTGAATAACTGGTCATGTAATCACCATAGATAATCCCGTTTTTGATGCACATGCCAAGGGGGATGGTTTTCCTGTACCATAGTCGAAAGCACTGCCGTTTACTCCGATAATGCCTCCATTTGAGATACTGCATCAGAAGTTGTCTGTCGGGATCCGCCATAAGTTCCGTTGGAGAGGGCGGATTTCAGCTGTTTGGCATTGGATGTCTTTATATGCGCTGCCCAGTAGGAAATTCCATGGACTGATTTGCGTTCAAGTTTAATATTAAGAGTGCTGCTTTTGTATTCGTAAGTATTGCCGCTTTGAGTGACTGTTGGTTTAGTATTTGTCGGTTTAGTATCTGAAGATTTTACACGCTGCCCTTTGCTGTTTACATAATATTTACCTATCCAGGTATTTTTTGCCATCACTCCTGTTTTCTTGCTGAAATAGTAATAATATTTTCCTATCTTCTGCCAACCTTTGCCATGGTGGAATTGCTAAGGAAATAGTATTTTTTTCCATCCTGGGTGAGCCATTGACTGGCGATCGCCACGCCGGATTTATTAAAGTAATAGGTATATTTATCTCCTGTAGCCCAGCGATTACGGAACATGGCACCATTTTTACGATTATAATAGTATTTGTTGCCGGAACGTTTCATCCACCCGGTGAAACGTTGCCGTTGGCAATACTGTAGTAATAATAACCTTTATACTTAAAAGAACCGCAGATCAGACGCCCCTTTGAATTATAAAAATAGTAATCTCCGTTTATTTTCTGCCATCCCGTTTTCTTCGATGTGATGCTGACGGAGGTTCTGTCCTGTTTCACATATGTAGCTGCATTTACGGTAACTGCACGCATACTGATGCCTGCTGTCAGAAATAATGCCAGTATCAGAAATACCGCCACTTTTCTGAATGGTAATTTTCTTTTCATGTCTTTCATCTGCCTTTCCATGATGTCTGATATGCCATATAAGGGAATTGCTATAAATATATTACCGATATGTCCCCTGCGATTTCTTTACCCGACAATTCGACAGACCGAGCGTTGTCAGATAATATTCCATGTCTCTCTCTGACATCAGACACTTTGGCCCTATAACGAGTTCCTTTATCAGCCGGTCAAGGCAATCTGAAAAATCAAAATCCACATAAGATATCAGCTGACTTTCTTTTACATAGTAGGAATAGTTATATAAACGTGCACCGAGAGAAAGTTCAACTTCTCTTCCCATCAGAAACTGTTTCGGCGAAAACTCACACAATCGGATTTCGCTTTCTTCTCTGAAAAACGGATTTTTCATGTAAACAGATTCCTGAAATAATTTCAAAAACTTTTTCTCAAAACAGTTCATGACTTTATCCAGTACTTCTATTTCATAATCCTGCTTCTCCTCAATGCTTTCCCGACATTGTTCTTCTTTCTGTAATATCTTCTCGATTTCATCAACCAATTCATGCACTATCTGATGTACAACTTCTCTCTGCTCTGCTTCAGAATAACTGATCTTATGTAATGACACAATTGACGGCTTTGAAATCTCCGGAGAAACCGTTACAACTTCTTTTAATACATCCAGGTCAAATCCGATGGCAGCTCCGCGCCCGTCATCCGCATATCCCCGCCACTGACTGAGCAGATCATTCTGATACGAAAAACAGGTTACATAATATCTGAAGTCTGCATGATTTTCATTGAAAAATTCATCTGTAAACAGTTTCACATATCCCATCAATCTCTCTGATGAAATCTTTGATCTGAATAAATCTGAAGCATTTTCATAAGCTCTTTTAAATTCTGCGTCATAATACCTGCAGATCCAGCTGATCTCCATGGAATCATTGGATTTCAGGATATTTGTCAGACGGAGGGAACGATTTTTCAAAATAGAATTCAATGATTCTAAACTGCAATAGTGATATACGATCATATTTTTTTCTTCTCCTGTAAATAATTGTTCTTTTGTAACCATTCAACATTCTGCCATCCCCAAAAAAATTCTATAGCAAAGTTCATCAGCAAAAGAACTTACGGAAAGTTTATATCAGTAAGTAACAGAATTATTATATCAGATACATCTTATGAATCTGTAAACTTATAGCAACCCTCGTAAATAATGCATATTGATTAAGAGGCTTGCTATAGAAAAACATTGCTTATACTTATAATATAATAACTGTTTTTTATAAAGAAATCCCCATCCACTGTTTATTATTTTGCAGCAGATAGGGATATGTTGAGGTTAATAGTTATATGCCCCCTCGTAAGCATTACACCTGTCTAATTTCCGTGACTGATTCTGACAGGAACTGCATCTGTCGCAGAACTCCTGCTCATAACAGGTGGAACAGGCGCATATCCTGCAGGCTTTGCGGTCATAGCCTGAGGTATTGCCGTGAGGAAGTGTGCTTTCTGTTGCATTACCCATATATATCACCCTCTTGTGTGCCGGTTACTGTTCATCCAATTTTAAGTACAAACTCCATGAACGAACAGATTCCTTATATCCTGTATTATACGCTCACAGAAAGGGAATACAAGTAATTAATAATCTGTTTTCTGGTAAAATCTTCCGTTTATGTAATCGGTTTTGATAATATTTACAAAAGCCTTCGGATCGATCTCATGTACCTTCTTTACCAGATATTTTGCTTCTTCTGTAGAGACTACAGAATAGATCATACTGGTCTTCTCGTCTGTGTAACATCCGGTACCTTCAAAACGTGTCGCCGTATGATTGGTAAGTTTGAAAATCTCCTCATAAATCTGATACGGCTCCTTCGTGATAATGAACAGCGTATGCTTCTTATATCTCTGATGCAGCATCTGAATCACCTGAGTAGAAGTAAACTGGAAGATAATAGAGTAAAGCGCTCTGTCCCATCCAAAGAGCAAACCTGCCACTGTCAGGATCACTGCATTTCCACACAGGATATAATTCCAGATATCCCTGCCATTTTTCTCGGAAAAATAAATCGCAATAAAGTCCGTTCCACCTGTACTGGTATTACCGATCAGACAGAGACTGATACATAAGCCATTGATCAGACCGCCAAAGATACTGATCAGCAATGTATCATAAGTGATCGGCTGACTGGGAATAATATCTGTAAGCAAACCGGAAAGCACGATCACACAGACAGAACTGATGGTAAATTTCTTTCCAATAAACTTCAGACCAATAAATACAGGAATAGAGTTCAGTAGTACATTGATCAGCGTATACGGAACTGCAATCCCCATAAATGTCTGAAAAATATTCTGGAGCAGCAGAGTAAGTCCTGTAAATCCTCCCGGAAAAAGACCGCCTGCACGAACAAATGTCTTAATATTCAACGCCATGATCGTTGCAGCCAGAACCGCACAGCCGTAACGCTTGGCTTCATGTTTTAAATTAAGTTCCTTCATAATCACGTTTCCTCCCATCTCGCCAAACAGTTCAAATTGAACTCATGTGAAATTGCTTTTCACAATCTCTGCAGGAGACTTAACTGATTCGGCTAAAAAGCAGTTTTCCGTCAATGACAAACAAAAGGAAACCTTTCTACGCCTCCCATCTTCCAGAAGCACCACAAGGCAGAACCAGCCCGTTAGAACTTACAGGAAGCCCGATTTCCTGAGAGTCTACATGTCCACCAAACTTCTTGAGCTCAGTAGAAAGCATATAGGTAAGAACTGCAGGTGCCAGACCTGTTGTATAGGAATTGATCAGGAAAAACAGAGGCTCATCACTGAGGATCTTTGTGCACAGTTTGATCAGATCATGGATACAGTCCTCTATCTTCCAGATTTCCCCCTTCGGTCCACGTCCATAAGAAGGCGGATCCATAATGATTGCATCATAATGATTCCCTCTGCGGATCTCACGCTCAACAAACTTCACACAGTCATCTACCAGCCATCGTATCGGTGCATCTCCCAGTCCGGAAGCAACCGCATTCTCCTTCGCCCAGGTAACCATACCCTTAGAAGCATCCACATGAGTAACAGAAGCTCCCGCTGCTGCTGCTGCCAAAGTCGCACCACCTGTATATGCAAAAAGATTCAGTACCTTCACCGGACGTCCCGCATTGCGGATCTTATTGCCAAACCAGTCCCAATTCACCGCCTGCTCCGGAAAAAGCCCGGTATGCTTAAAACTAAATGGTTTCAAATTAAAGGTAAGTCCCTTATAATGAATATCCCACTGCTCGGGCAGATCAAAAAACTCCCATTCACCGCCGCCCTTCTTACTTCTGTGATAATGCCCGTTCATATGCTTCCAGCCCTTATTCACCTTCGGCGTATCCCATATAACCTGCGGATCCGGTCTCACCAGAAGATAATCCCCCCAACGCTCCAGCTTCTCCCCACAGGAAGTATCAATCACCTCATAATCTTTCCATCCATCTGCAATCCACATTGTATCATAATCCTCCTAAAATAAACGCATAATAAGTTACGATTGTACTACATATCCAACCATTAGTAAAGCCATATTTCTCACATAACTTCCATTGTGTAAAGTATAAAATAAAACTCTCCCCGTGGCAAGTAAACCATCATAATTCACAGTTATAAACAAATAAAGTATTACTGTTCACTCCGTTCTCAATAACACGCTTCGCGATGCACAGAATTTATGCTACTCGCATAATCGCGCGGTATGTCTCGGGCTTTCTATAACCTTCGCTACCTGCCCATAACCCCATATCTTCTCCACAGTTTATCAGAAACTTACTTCGCTCCAAATCGTTGCCAGTACCCAGCGCGAAACAGCATCTCTCTGTGGGTGAATCTGGAGGGGGCTTAGTAACTCTTAGGCGGAGAAAATCCGCGTTATGAAGAAAAACAGCAACCTGTCTGAGCGAAGTCGGAGGCGGAGCGAGTTTTGCGTTTTTCTTCATGCTTTTAGCGGATTTCCTCCACCTTAGAGTTACTTAGCTCCCGGAACTGAACCCACAGAGAGATGCTGTTTCGCGCGTCCCCTCTGCAAAAACAAAAACAAGCCAGAACCCATCCAAGTCCCAGCTTGTTTCATAATACAATCACTTATTTCGCTTTCTTCTTCATAGAAGCAATCACTGACTGAATCACAATAAAGAAACACAGCAACAGTGAAAGAATAATTCTTACCCACCAGCTTGATAAAGTACCCTGAGTAGTAATCAAACTGGAAATCGTACCCTTGATCAGTACACCAAACAAAGTACCGATCGGTGTACCAACACCACCGGAAAGAAGCGTACCACCAATAACTGCTGAAGAAATCGCATCCATCTCAAGGCCTTTCGCCTGCTCAACGAAACCTGCGCAGCTGTTTAAACAAAACAGAAATCCACCAAGGCCTGCAAGGAAACCATCCAGCACATAGGCCTGGAACATTGTCCTCTTAACATTCAGACCCATCATTAATGCACTCTGACGGTTGCCGCCGATTGCATACAGCTTACGTCCGAATTTACGGTATTTCAGAAGAACTGCAATGATAATAACAACGATCACCGCAATCACTACTGTAGGAGGAATATAAGCCGGAATGAATTTTCCCTTCTTATTCGTAGAACCAAAAGGCATATAAAAACGGAAGTTTGCCCACTTCAGGAATAACTCATTCTTAATAGAAATCATATCAGTACTGATGATAGCTGTCATACCACGTCCAAAGAACATACCTGCCAGGGTTACGATAAATGGCTGGATATCCAGATATGCTACCAGAAATCCCTGGACAACACCAAAAGCAACACCAATAAGCAGTGCAACTAAAACTGCCACATATGTATTTACACCCTTGTTTTCCATCAGATCTGCAAGAACCATACAAACAAGAGCTGTTACAGAACCTACGGAAATATCAATACCGCCGGTGATCATTACAATGGTAAGTCCGCATGCAATAACCAGAAGTCCTGCATTAGATACAAACAGATTCAGAAACATCTGCGGTTTTGCAAAACTTTGTCAGCAAGATGATCATACCTGCAATATACATTACTGCAAATAAAGCGATTGTTATCAGAAGCAGGAAGCCGTTTCCTGTCATTTTCTTTTTCTGCATTCCATTTGCTTTCATTACTTCTGACCTCCTTCTACTGCCACACTCTTTTTAGCTTTTAAGCCGGCAATATATTTTTTAAATACATCACTCTGCAGAGTAACGATAATGACTACCACGATTGCCTTATAAACAGGAAGCTGGTCAGCCTTTACGTTCATTGCATAAAGTGTTGTGGTCAGAGCCTGAATAGTATAAGCACCGATTACAGAACCGATCAGACTGAATTTACCACCGCCAAGGAAGTTTCCGCCAAGTGCTACTGCAAGGATGGCATCCATTTCCAGGTTAAGACCGATGTTGTTTGCATCTGCGGAATAGATACGGCTGGATGCTACGATTCCGGCAATACCAGCCAGCACACCACAAATAACATAAGTAAGGAATTTGATCATTGTGGAATTTAATCCAACAAGGCGGGCTGCTTTTCCATTAATACCAACGCTTTCAATATAAAGGCCAAGTGCTGTTTTCTTCAGGATCAGGTAAACAATTAAAACTGTGATGATTGCAAAGAAAATAGGAGTTGGGATCGGACACTTTCCAATGTAACCACCTGCCATCTTAAAAGAATCCACACGAATATAAGTAATCTGTCCATTTGTTACAAGCTGTGCGATACCACGTCCGGCTGTGTAAAGGATCAGAGTTGCAACCATCGGCTGAATATTCAGCCTGGCAACCAGAAATCCATTGAATGCACCACATAATGCAGATGCAAGAAGCGCTGCAATCACTGCAATGATAATCGAGTTCTGATACTCATTTACAGAAACCTGTCCACCGGAAAGGATCTGACAACAAACTGCAGCTGCCACAGCCATGATCGCACCCACACTGATATCCTGTCCACCGGATGCTGCTGTTACCAGTGTCATACCGATTGCAAGAATAACCAGCTCTGAAGCACGGTTGATAACGTCAATGATATAACCATAAAGCACGCCGTTTCGGATTGATACATTAAAGAAGTCCGGTGTCTTGATCACATTGAGCAAAAGTACGGCGATGAGACACACGATAGGAAGAAACAGACGCGCACTTGTTATTTTCTTTAATTTACTCTTATTCATTATTTATCGTCACCTCCGGCAATAGCTTTCATAACTCCGCTCTGGGAAAGTTCATCCTCTTCCAGTTCGCCTACCTTCTGACCATCACGAAGGACTGCCATACGGGAGCAGGTACGGAGCATTTCCTCAACCTCTGAGGAGATAAATGTAACTGCCATTCCCTGATCCGCAAGATCAAGAACCAGTTTCTGAATCTCTGTTTTAGTACCGATATCAATACCTCTGGTCGGCTCATCCAGAATCAGGTAATCCGGATTTGTCAAAAGCCATCTTCCAAGAATAACCTTCTGCTGATTTCCACCGGACAGACTCTTAATCGGGGTTTCACGGCTTGCTGTCTTAATCTGCAGCAGTTTAATATACTTATCGGCTGCTTCTTCCATTTCTTTCTTGCTTAATGGATGGAACATACCGCGTTTAGCCTGGAGCGCTATAATAATATTTTCTCTTACAGAAAGATCTGCAATGATACCTTCTGCTTTTCTGTCTTCCGGAAGGTACGCCATGCCAAGTTTCATAGCATCCAGAGGACTGTTGATCTTTGCCTCTTTGCCTTTTACCTTAAGAGTTCCAGTCTCAGCCTTGTCTGCACCGTAAATGGCACGTACAAGTTCAGAACGTCCGGAACCGAGAAGTCCGGTAAGACCGATAACCTCTCCTTTATTAATGGTAAGGTCAAATGGCTTAATTGTTCCTTGTGGGAGATTCCTTTTGCTTCGATAACAGGTTCAGGTTTTGTTTTTTTCTTATCTTTGTGTTCCCCTTTAATATCAGCAAGGTCATCAAAGTCTTTACCCATCATCTTGGCAACCAGCATAACTCGCGGAAGATCCTTTGTCTCATATTCTCCTACCAGTCGCCGTTACGAAGAACTGTGATCCTGTCGCAGACTGCATATACCTGTTCAAGGAAATGGGTAACAAAGATAATACCTACTCCTTCATCACGAAGTCTTCTCATAAGTACAAACAGCTTCTCAACTTCATCGTCATCCAGTGAGGAAGTTGGCTCATCCAGAATCAGTACACGACATTTCATATCAACTGCACGTGCGATTGCGATCATCTGCTGGATAGCAATAGAGCACTCCTCCAGCATCTGTGTTGGCGGCACATGAATGTCCAGGCTCTCAAGAAGTTTTCCTGAGCGCTCATTCATCTGCTTCCAATCAATCATTCCCATCTTTCTCGGCTCTCTACCGATAAATAAATTCTCGGCTACAGTCAGGTTCGGGCAAAGGTTTACTTCCTGGTACACTGTACTGATACCGTTTGCCTGTGCCTCCTGCGGAGAATGATTTACAATTGCATTGCTGTTTCCGGCCATATGAATAGAACCGCTTTCAAATTCGTGAACACCGGTCAGCACCTTGATCAGTGTTGATTTACCTGCACCGTTCTCACCCATCAGTGCGTGGATCTCACCTTTACGAAGGGTAAAGTCCACATGGGAAAGGGCACGAACGCCAGTGAAATTTTTGGAAATATCGCGCATCTCCAATACTACATTTTGTTCCATAATCTTTCCACCTGCTTTCTATACTGGTTTTTACCCCTCATCGCTGAATTTTTTTCAGCAAAGCGGGTTGATTTTTGGCATAAAGGTAGCGTGGTCCGCAACCCGGGTTTCTCCGAATTATGAACCACGCTCCGGATTTACACTAATAATTAGTATGCACGTCCATCAATGATGTCCTGTGTAATAGTTGTTACTTCATAGTCAGCGTCGTCAACTTTGATAGATGTAACTGTATCATCAGCTGCAAACATTTCTTCATCTACATAAGCCTGTTTGTCAACCTCTTCGCCAGCTTCAAGTTTCTCGATGATTTCCTGTACACGTGGTCCGTGTAATGGATTACACTCTGTATCCAGTGTGATCTTTCCGCTTAATGTATCTGTAAGACCAGCGTTTGTTGTATCGAAGGACATTACAAGGATCTGGCCTTCTTCTCCACCAACTTCGTAGCCTGCTGCTTCGATCGCATCAATTGCACCAAATGCCTCGTTATCATTCTCACAGTAAACAACATCAATGTCATCACCGCTCTGTTTCAGGATAGATTCCATAACTTCCTGACCTTTGGCCTGTGTAAATTCACCTGACTGCTGTGCAAGTGTTGTCCAGTTGTCATGAGCCTCTACTGCATCGTCAAATCCCTGTGTACGTCCGATCTGAGCAGATGCACCGATAGTTCCCTGAATGTCAACAAGATTGATTTCTTCATCTCCACGTCCCTTTGCTTCCAGATATGCATCCAGCCATGCCATAGCTTTCTGGCCTTCAAGTTTGAAGTTTGATCCAACCCATGCAGTGTAAAGGCTGTCATCAGATACATCAACCATACGGTCTACGATAATTACAGGGATTCCTGCGTCTTTTGCTTCCTGGAGAACTGTATCCCAACCTGTCTCTGTTACAGGAGCAAGTACGATGTAATCAACTTCCTGCTGGATGAAGTTACGGATTGCTGTTAACTGGTTTTCCTGTTTCTGCTGTGCATCGTCGAAGATTAATTCATATCCGTTCTCTTCGCTGAATGTGGATTTCATGGATTCTGTATTAGCTGTACGCCAGTCAGATTCAGCACCTACCTGTGAGAAACCAACTGTGATTGTGTCGTCCGCTGCTGCTACACCCACTGCCGGAACAACGCTCATACCGCATACCATTGTTGCTGTTAATAAAGCTGACACGATTTTTTTCTTCATTTTGTAAATCCTCCCGATTCATTTAAGATGTCTTTATTATAGTAAAAATCCAGGAAAATTCCATAGAATATTTTCCGCAAAAAGTTTATTCTTCTATCATATTTTGTTCATAATTTATACAAAGTTTATTTTTTTATTGCGGAAGTTGGATTTTTTATTGTGCATTATAAATATAGAAATAAATTATCAACTTTCTTTTATATTCACTTTGCACAATTCAGCATTAGTCGACATAATTCATACATTCCATTATTTGGCAGATCTTCGTAAGTCTCTATCAGCAGGCCATAAAACTGTTATTGGATATGAATAAACAATAAAATAATTGACTTTATCCACCTGAATACATAACAAAAGCTGCATATCTGTTAAGATTCTTAACTTCATGCAGCTTTTTCTTTGTTTATCTTGAATTGTTATCCAGGTTAATTTTTTTCGCCATATACACTTCCATAACCGTACCTTCTCCCTCTGTAGAAGAAATCTTCAGTCCATAACCCGGACCATAATAAAGTGCAATTCTCTCTGACACCGCAGCAAGTCCGAACCCGGCACGTTCACCGGTGCGGATGGCTTCCTGTACTTCATAAAGACGTTCCGGTGTCATTCCCTGACCATTGTCAGTCACTCTCAGCATCATATCATCTCCCAGATTGAATCCTTCAATAAGAATCTTACCTTTTCCACGCTTATTCTTAATTCCATGATAAAGAGCATTCTCCGCTAACGGCTGCAAAGTAAGCTTCGGCACCATCACTTCATCCAGTTCCTGCGGAATATTAATCTCAAATTCCATAATATCCCTGTATCTTGACTGCTGAATCTCCAGATAACTCAATGTGTGGCGTTTCTCTTCCGACAGCGGAATGATATCCTTCCCCTTCGAAAGCGAAGTGCGGAAAAAAACAGACAGACTTGTGATCATATCCACTGCATCCTGCTGCATACCACCCTCCACCAGCCACACAATAGTGTCCAGTGTATTATACAGAAAATGCGGATTTACCTGTGCCTGGATCAGCTGCAGCTCCGTCATATGCTGTACCTCCTGCTCCTTACGCACATTCTCAAGAAGCCCTTCAATCCTTCCTGCCATCTTTCTGGTACCGGCATCAAGCTCCTGGATTTCAACACTGTCGGCAGATACTACATTAATAGTTTTGTACTCTCCTTTTCCAACCTTCTTAATATTATGGAGAATTTCAGAAATCGGTTTGGTAATGCTGTATGTCAGACGGAAAGAACGCCGCAACAGAATAGCCGTAGCAACCAAAATCGCCGCACACATAGTGATGATCGTCAGACGTACATTTCCAGCCAGTTGAGACTCTATCTGCACCAGTTCCGTCGCCTCCTGATAAATATAATTCTGCATTTCTTTCTCAAAGAGCGTGGTCAGGATTTCTGTATTATTTGCCACAAATTCCTGTCGTTCCTGATAATTCTTTATCTCAAGAAGCTGATTCATCCGTTTCTTAAGATTCTCCAGATAGTTAGTCAGATATTTCAGAGAACGCAGGCTTTCCTTCTTTGATGTGGTTTTCTTCAGACTCTCCACAGTACTGATTGCCTTGTCTACCTGCTCTGTCGGCAGCCCGTCCTTACCTTTTCGCCCGATAGTCACATAATAGATATCCATATCCACTTCATCTTTAAAGCTCATATCATTATTGGAATTTCTATAGTTTGCATTATATTCCGAACTCACCGCCAGATTATTAGACAACTGATTATATTCATTTGTATAATGCCAGAAAAATACAAGAAGCACTATGATCAGAATTGTCATAGGGATCATAGTGCTCAGAAGCATCCACTTCATCTTTGTTTCCAGCTTCTCCTGTTTCTGCTTCATGAATCAGACTTCTCCTCTCGTCTTACGATACTCACTCGGAGTCATTCCCTGAGTTTTCTTAAAAAGATAGCTGAAGTAATGCGCATCCTTATATCCCACTTCCCCTGCAATCTCACTGGAACGTTTGGAGGTACAGCGAAGCAGCTCCTTTGCCTTGTCCATGCGAAGCGAAGTCAGATACTCAATAAATGTCTGTCCCATATTCTGACTGAAAAGCGCGCTGAAATGATTGGCACTCACATTCGCCACATGCGCCACTCTATTCAGAGAAATCTCTTCATCCATATAATGTCCATCTATAAAATCTATTGCCTGCTTCAACACACTTCTGTTCTGACTGCCTGCATTTTCATCACGGATTGCAATGGCCCGTTTCAGGACTTCCTCTGCATATGCAACAGAAGCTTCTGTAGACTGGCTTGTCTTCTTCACAACATCATCTGTCTCTTCTCTGGACAATTCCGTATCATCATATCCAATTTCTTAAGAAATGACAGTACAGAAAAACGCACATTCAAAACCACATAATTACGGAACACCAGTGATTCCATCGGTTCCCTGCCAATAGCATGGAAATAATCATGGACAAAACTGTCCACTTCATCTTCCAGACCACTGCTTAAAAATTTCTGAAGGATTTCCGGATTCAGGGCATTGATATTCACATTCTTAAGCTGAACAGCTTCTGTTTTTGAAGTATCTGCTGAATTCTCCTTTACCTGTTCAAGCATATTGTAATAAAGAATATGCCCGTCATACAGATAACGGAATGCATAAGTTCTTGCAGCCGTGTGATAACTCTGCTTAATTCTGCTCAGACGGTCTGCCTCCTCGCCGACTGCCACAAACCAGTCCACATTTGCTCTGGTTTCTTCCATGATCTTCTGAATTGTTTCCACACATTCGCATGTATTCTTCTTTATCGTGTCTCGCTGCCCCTTGACCAGAATCGCATAACTAAACACCTGATGTCTGAAAAGCATCGCAACCGGATGACTGAGGAAATAATTCTCAATCTTCTTATGTACTTCTGCCTCCCAGTCTGAATATCCTTCCGACGAATTATAACTGCTGTCTGAAGCATCCGGTGTAAAAATCAGAATATTATAAGCCTCTGCCACAATATCAAGATTCAAACGATCTGCTCTCCGATAAATCTCTTCCAGATCAAAGTCCGCCCTCACCAGAGATTCAAAGAAATCACGGCTCGCATTCCTCTCATACTCCTGCATCTCCAGTTTGAATTTCTCATAATATTCCTTCTGCGTCTTCTCATGTTCATAACGATTATGAATCTCCTCCAGACGCTCAATAAATGCATTCTTAGTAATTGGCTTCAGCAGATAATCCTCCACACCAATATTGATCGCCTGCTTCGCATAGTTAAAGTCATCATAGCCACTAAGAATCACAATCTTAATGTCCGGCAACTCCTTCTTCACCAATTTACATAATGTCAGACCATCCATAAACGGCATCTTAATATCAGTGATCAGAAGATCCGGTTTGCTCTTTAATATCAACGGCAGTGCCATCTCCCCATCAGATGCTTCTCCTGCCAGTTCAAATCCATACTGCTCCCAGGGAATCATCTTCTTAATCATCTCCCTGATCACAACTTCATCCTCTACCAAAAAAGTTTTTAACATCCCTACTCACTCTCTCATACTAAAAAATCTACAGCAATCCTCTTAAATACATTATTTACGAGAACTTCTACATATCCATCATACAGGTTAACACCATAACTTTAATACATGTCGCACACTCAGGCAAGTTATTTTTTAAATGCTTCACACACTTCCTTTCGCGCGTCCCCTTTCAAAGACGAGAAAGTTCCCCATCCGGACAGGGGATGACCGGACAGGGAACTTTCTCTGATAACTTTGGCTAAATTTTGAGTTAATATTTTTTCTTATTATTAAGTTACTTATTTTTTACAGGAAATAATTCCTCAGCTTTCGGTGCCCAATGTTCTGCATAAGCATCACATTTCGCACAGAGATGCTCCACAGACTCCGGAGACTGCAAATCTGTAGACTTCGCACCGGATTCTTCAACCATCTTACGAAGCTTCTGCGGATTCTCAAGCATCGGGCATGGACGAAGCATATTTTCATTAAACGGCTGACCATCATGATATGCCATGAAAATCGGACTCTTCAATGCTTCCAGCAGAGTATTTTCATAAATATTTGCATTAGAATAATGGATAAATACACATGGGTCTACATCACCATTCGCATTGATATGAAGGTAACGTCTTCCTCCTGCAATACATCCTCCGACATACTGCGCATCATTCTGGAAATCCATTCCAAAAATAGCTTTTGTAGAACGGTACTCTCTGATCTTGTGATACATCTTCTCACGCTGCTGTGGATTCGGCATTAATTCTACTACAGCGTCATTACCTGTCGGCATATAATGGAAAAACCATACAAATAATGCACCACAGTCAATAATGTGATCAAAAAATTCCTCGCTGCTTACACTGTCCACATTTGCAGAAGTATAACAGGTAGATACACCAAACGGAAGTTTATGAGCTTTCAGAAGTTCCATTGCATGCATAACTTTCTGATATACACCTTCTCCACGACGTCCGTCGTTTGCTTCCTCAGAACCTTCCAGGCTGATTGCCGGAACAAAGTTCTTAACACGAAGCATTTCCTGGCAGAACTCTTCGTCAATCAGTGTACCATTTGTAAAGGAAAGGAATTCGCAGTCCGGATATTTCTCACAGATACGCATCAAGTCCTTCTTGCGTACCAGCGGTTCACCACCTGTATATATGTACATATTAAGTTCCCATTTTTCTGCCCTGCTCTACAATAGAACAGATGGTGTCAAAATCAAGATTCAGTTTGTGACCATACTCTGCTGCCCAGCATCCTGTGCAGTGCAGATTACAGGCACTTGTAGGATCAAGAAGGATTGCCCATGGAACATTGCAGTTGTTTTCTTCTGCTGTTTCTTCCTGAAGTGCACTTCCTTTTAAGCTGGCATTGATGATAAAATTTGTAAAGAATGCTTCACGTACTCCCGGATCCAGCTCATAAATCCTCAGGATCAGTTTATACCAGTTGCTGTCCTTATTCTGGATTGCATTACGGATTGCATTTCTCTGTGACTCATACCAGCCATCCGGTACAAATTTATCTACAAGTTCCATCAGTTTCGGTATATTTACTTCCGGGTCCTTCTCCAGATAACCCAGACCTGTCTTAACTGCTGCTGCAAGTGCAGCCTGTTTTGCTTTGTCCATTAATTTCATGTGATTGCTCCTCCTTGTTGTAATGTGATATATATAAACACCTGTGTATCAGGTATATTTTTATTATTTTATCAATATTCATCCATATCTATGATATCCTGTTTCTGGTTTTTAATAATTTTTACAGTGTAAATCGCCACACAAAGATTCAGAATTCCCTCAAACAGAACCGAAACACCAACCAGGATCATCATGATCTCTGCTGCCTCAAACGGCCTTATCAAAAGTAAAAATCCCAGAACACCGGTCAGAATCGCTACCAGGAGAATCCTCCACCAGAGATTCAGCCCGAATTTCTTTGCATCTATCGACATCTGAATTTTAAATAATGCATCCGCAAGGATCAGAAGTCCAAAGATTCCAAAGATCAGATTCACCACTACGTTCCTGCGTACTATAATAATAATTCCTACTGCTGCCAGCAGCACTCCAAAGGCAAGATCAAACTGAAATGCCAGACAATAGATATCTCTGGAAAAATATCCCAGAATCTTTATCAATCCGTATACAATAAGCATAATCCCTACTGCTGTACAGAAAACTGCCATCGAACAATCCGGCCAGATAATCAGACAGGCACCCAGAACCATAAATAATACAGACATAATAATATAACCATTCTTGGCTAATTTTAACTGCTTCAGTGCATCCATCCTATTGCTCCTCCCTTCTGAAATATACCCGAACCTGTGACTGTCAGGCTCTTGTTTTCATCTCTTTATGGTTGCTATTATAGCTGTGATTTTTTTAACAATAAATAGACAAAAAAAAGCCCATGTCCAAAAAACAGACATAAGCTTAATTTTGTATAATATGAAAATTAAAGGAATTACCTATAACGCTTCTCTCAGATAATACATTTAAGAGAATTGCTATAATAAATATCAGGAACAACAGGTATTTTCACTCTATTCTGATCTGTTCAATACCGCATGTAGCTCCGGGTGCTTTTCAAAAAGCCGGGAAGCCTGACGCATTTCTTCTCCAAAATCAGATTTCAGATTATTATCCAGCCACTCCATCAGAAATCCCATAAACAGACACTTATAATATTGAATCAGAATCCGGATTTCTCCCTCATCAAGATCAAACTGATCTGCATTTTTCCGAAAATATTCCATAATAATATAGTTGGAAATCTCATTCATATAAAAAAGGAACGTATCTTTTTTCACTGATCTGTAAACATTAAGCATAACCTTTCTGTTATTTCTCACCAGATCTGCCATTCTTCCATACATTCCAGAATAGAGGCTCTGTCCTGTGGGTGTTCCAGAATCTCATCCCACTTCTTTTTCAAAATAAACTCCACTACATCCGGAATATCCTTAAAATGATAATAAAAAGTATTTCTGTTTACACCACATCGTTCCACGATATCCTTCACCGTAATCTTAGACATGGGCTTTTCATCCAGCAATTCTGTAAAAGTCTTTGCAATAATTTCCTTTGTAAAACCTGACATATTATCTTTTCCTCATCACTCTTAACACTGTTCTAATCATCAGTAACACTTTTCCTCTGAACAGCCCGCTCCGCATTAAAAAAGTCCACAGATAACCACTTTTATAAAGCAATTATCACTCATCTTTCGCAGGTTCTGAGTATTTTCATAATTATGCCATAAAGGATATAGTTTTGCAAGCGTTTCTAAAATTGGTCTTACCTATTCGGAATCAGCACAATTTCTTTAATTTCAAGATTATCCGCACCATAATAAAATTTGATATAGTGATTATGACCAAATCCCATATTCAGGATGCGGTTTTCTTCTACCCATTTTCCATTGGTCCCCTGTACTGAAACAGTCATCTTATGAATATTATCCAAAAATACAGAAACTGGAAGCTGAGCCAGCTCACCAAGATCAGATTTCAAAGTAAACTTCATTGTGAAATCACCCATGAACTCGTTAGTCACAGCAATCACATCTGCCTTTCCCTTTGCAGGATGTAATAATGCACCGTCAATTACAATTTTCTGTGTCACCGAATCACTTTCAATACTTACCAGACTTCCGGCATCCACATCGTCCTCTTCCTTTGTATTCATAGCCTCCAGTTCTTCTTTACATATTCTGTCTGTCAACAATAAAACAGAAGGACTTTTTAACAGAAATCCCAGGATATTGGCTGCATTCCTCTGCAATTCTCCCACAGTAATTTTTCCTGCATGAAGCATTTCCTCCACATCGTCATTCTCCGGATTGGACTTCGCATCACTCACTACCATATAAATATCATTCTGGGCAGCTACCATAGGAGCTTTCGCAGTTACCTCTGCCTGATGACCCTCATAATTGGACTTCGCCCACCAGTCAGTCATGACAATACCCTGAAATCCCCACTCTTTTCTCAGAATAGTTGTACACAGATCATAGCTACCTGCAGTCCAGAGCCCATTTACACTTCCATAAGTAGTCATTACAGAACGTGCACCACCCTCCTTTACTGCAATCTCAAATCCCTTCAGATAGATCTCTCTCAGACATCTCTCAGACATAACAGAATCAGAAGTACTTCGTCCCACTTCCTGATTATTTCCACAGAAATGCTTAATCGTACTTCCAATTTCGGATTTAGCCATTGCCTTCACCTGAGCCGCACAAATTCTTCCTGTGAGAAGCGGATCCTCAGAAATATATTCAAAATTTCGACCATTCAGTGGATTCCTGTGAATATTCATACCTGGTCCCAGCAGGGAATCAATCTTATTCAGTCGAAGTTCCCTCCCTGTCATTTCATACAGCTCACCCACAAGCTCCGTATTAAAAGTACAGCCCAGCAAAGTTCCATTTGGCAGAGAAAACGCTTTCGTACCGCAATCCATACGAATCCCTGACGGCCCATCCGCGCAGCATCCCACCGGGATTCCAAGAGCCTTCAAAGACTCTGTCACACCGCCAAATGCAGCTGCAGTTCCAGCAGTGACCTTGGGACTGCACATTCCTTCACCGCGGAACATGGCAATCAGATCCGCCTCACTGATCTGTGCCACAAACTCATCCATAGAAACTTTTTTATCCAGTACATCTGCCAGCTTATAGCCTTTATCTCCCGTATACTCCAGAGTCTTCGGCATTCTTTCCTCTCTGCGTTTATGTGGATCTGCTGTGCGGACAGGAACCTCTTCTGTTACTGCCTGATAAGTTCCATCCGCTCTCAGAACGGCTTTCATTCTCCGGAATTTCTCAATCGGTGCATATGCCTCCTGTAACTGTTCTATTACACGTAATTCTTCTTCATAAATTCCTGCTGATTTCGCACTTCTTACATCACTGCCTGCAAAAATTTCATAAGTTCCCTCTTCCAGAACATAACAGGATTTGTGTCCTGTCACTCCACTGTCATCATAAGAGGCCATATCATATTTGGGAATGATGATAACAAGTTCTTCTTTTTCACCCGGTGCCAGTTCCCGGGTTTTTGCAAATCCGATCAGCTTTCTTGCCGGATTTCCAAGTTTACCCTGCGGTGCTTTTACATAAACCTGTACAACCTCTTTGCCCCTCACATCACCGATATTGGTAACCGTCGCAGCCACTGTGAGTTCATCCTCAGTATTCTTAAAAATCTCCGCCTTTGTCTCAAAATTCGTATAGGACAAACCATATCCAAACGGATACAGCACCTTATCCTTCGCAAATGTCTCAAAATAACGATAACCCACATAAATATCTTCCTTATAATAATTCTTATATGGATCACCAAAATTCTCCGTAGACGGATAATACTCAATCCTCTCAGCAATGGTATCTGTCAGCTTCCCACATGCACACACTTTACCGGTCAGCACATCAGCCACACCATTGCCACCTTCCTGACCACCCTGCCATGCATACAGCACAGCCTGAGGATGATATTTCTCCACCCAACTCATATCAATAATATTTCCAACATTCAGCACACAACTGTGCACTTACTCACCTCACAGACCCGGCAGATCAAATCCTCCTCCGTCTCCGTCAGACAATAGCTTCCCGGATTCGTATTATTATCCTGATCTTCACCTGCAGTTCTTCCTATAATAATAAGCGAAACATCGTTGCTACGTGCGCAGTCCAGCATTTCCTCTGTAACTTCCATCTCTTTCTGAGACCATGGAACACGACCCCATCCCTGACCTTCATCATAAGGATTCTCTTTAATCCAGTTTGCATAAATACCCAGCAGTTTCTCATCCAGTTGAATCTCTTTACACTCCTTCAGCGCATCCAGAATTCCCACTACATATCTCGTATTCACCAGACCGCCGGAACCAAGTCCGCTTTTATAATAATGAAATGCCATGCGGCCAAAAACAGCCACACTCTCTCCCTCTCTCAAAGGAAGTGCCTGCTTCTCATTCTCCAGAAGTACACATCCCTCTGCGGCTGCCTGTCTCGCCAGTGTTGCATATTTCTCTAAATCCAATTTATAATCGTTCATGTTTTATCCTTTCTTTCTGAGAACAACATCTCTCAAGCGATGCAATGATCGTTCCGACCGTTTTTCCCCAATACTTTCTATTCCCCATCTTATCAGAAAAAATCTTTGCTGAAAACACTAAATATTTACAGGAAAATAATCCACCTTTCCTTCAAAACATCTTCAGCCTTTTACGGCACCAAGCGCGATACCTTTGGTAAAATATCTCTGTAAAAACGGATACAGGCATAAAATCGGTAGCATTGCAACAAACGCTATTGCCATTCTGACAGATGCAGATGGAATATCTGCAATTGCAACAGTTGACGCACCAGAAGCATTCTGTGTCAGTGCTGTCAAATCTGAAATCATCTTATTCAGAAGGTTCTGAATGCCATATAACTTCGTATCTCTAATATAGTACAGACCATTTGTCCAGTCATTCCAGTATCCTAATCCGGAAAGCAGACCCATGGCAATAAGAATGGGTTTACCCAGTGGCAATACAATTTTGAAAAAAATCTGGAATTGACTTGCACCGTCAATCTGAGCTGCTTCAAAAAGTGCATCCGGAATACTGGTTGCAAAGAATGTACGAATCAGCATAACATTCATGGCACTCATCAGAAGTCCCGGCACAATATATGCAAGCAGTGTGTTATTGATATGGAAAATTCCTGTATACATGAGATATGTAGGAACCAGTCCACCATTAAATAACATTGTAAAAAATATGTAGAAATTCAGGATTCTTTTTCCTGGAAGATTTTTCAGGGAAAGCGGATACGCCAACAATGCAGACATTGCCACATTAATACTGGTTCCTATTACAGTGACCAGTATTGTAATTCCATATGCCCTGAATACATTTGCAGCATTATCCCAGATAAACTTATAGGCATGAATACTGAACTCTTTTGGAAAAAAGGAATATCCATCTCTAACCAGAGCACTTTCAGAGGTAATAGATGACATAAATAACAAGATAAACGGCAATACAATACAGATTGTAACCAGTATCATGACCGTATGTGCCAATCGTTCAAATCTTTTTGCACTTTTGCTTCTAACCATTTTTTACCTCCTAGAACATTGCATTTTCAGGGCTTAATTTGCGCACAACCACATTTGCCAGCAGTACACAGGCAAATCCGACAATGGACTGATAAAAGCCTGCCGCTGAAGCCATTCCGATATTTCCGGACTGAAGCAGTGCCCTGTATACATAAGTATCGATTACATTGGTGGTATCATAAAGCTGACCGGAATTTTGTGTAACCTGATAGAATAATCCAAAATCAGAATAGAAAATTCTTCCAATGTTTAACAGTGTCAAAGTGATTACAGACGGCATGATCGATGGAAGTGTAATGTATCGGATCTGTTTCCACTTTGAAGCTCCATCCAGTTCTGCAGCCTCATAAAAAGAAGGATCAATTCCGGAAATACTGGAAATATAAATCAGGCATCCATATCCTACACCTTTCCATGTATTTACGATAACCAGGATCACAGGCCAATATTTGGATTCTGAATACCAATTAATTGCTTCTTTCCCGAAAAACGGAAGAATTGTCTTATTCAGCATTCCATTGTCCCCACTGAAAAAGGCAAAAGTGATATAACTTACAATTACAATAGACATAAGAAACGGCAGTAAAATTGCACTTTGATAAATTGTTTTGCATGCCTTGCTCCGAATATCACAGATAAAGATGGCAAATGCAATTCCCAGAATCAGGTTGATGATAATAAATACAATATTATAAAGCAACGTATTTCTTGTAATCGTCCACGCATCATTAAACAGATAAGTAAAATTGCTGAGACCGGCCCATGGGCTGCCAAAGATTCCATCTACCACGTTGTAATTTTTGAAAGCAACCACAAGTCCTGCCATCGGCATATAATTATTGATAAAAAGATAAATCAGCCCCGGTGCCATCATCAGATAAAGCGGTGCCCATCTTTTAAATTTTGCTTTTTTCATAAATTTTCCTTTCAATTATCTGGAATATAACAGGGGATGCATAGCGGCATCCCCTGTCTGTGTTATTTATTCTCTTCCAGCCACTTGTCCAGCTGTTCCTGTTTGGTGCTGATCACTTTCTCAATTCCTGCTTTCTTCAGTTCCTCAATAAATTTCGGAAGTGTTTCTTCAGGATCTACTGTACCAGAACCAAGAGCAGCTGCATATTTTGCTTTTACATTACTCAGTGCAGCCAGTTCGTTTGCAACACTTGTAGAATCATAGGTAAATCCGAATGCTTTTGATTTGATTGCACTCTCATTCAGTGCCTTTGTTTCATCCCAGATATCTGGTGAATCACCCTCCCAGATATGCATTTTAAACTGGTCAAATAACTGCCATCCTTCTGCCAGATGATACGTGTTGCTGTCATCTTTTCCATCCGGATAGTTAATGATATTATTTTCAGCATCTACAACTTCGTAATCAACACCTTCTTCCCCCCAGTTCAACAGGTTCAGAATATCTGCATTTCCATATAAATAATCCAGACACTGCATTGTTTTATCTTTATCAGCAGAACTTGAACTGATGCCATAAGTCAGGTAAGAAATTTGTGCAGTGCCAGCCCATGGTTCGGAAATCGGAGCAATCTCCATCTCTGTTCCGCAAAGTAAAGCGGCACGGGTATCATATCCTGGTTTGTTTGGTGCAAGGTAAGAAAAAGCGGCACCTGCTTTTACCTGATTCTCCGCACTCTCTGTTGTGGTTGCAGCATCTTTGGACAAATAACCTTTTTGCTGCCAGTCATACATTGTTTCTACAAACTCTTTATATTCATCTGTCTCATAATAATCTACAACTGTCGTGTCCTGACCATGATCCATCAATACACCAAATCCATCAGTAAGTGTATCATTCATTTCATATTTGGTATCCGGTGTTGCACTGTTATTGCTTGCCATCATGACCATATCTGGATATTTTTCTTTCACAGTTGCATAAACGTCAGTCAAATCTTTATAATCTGTGATAGAAGATACATCAATTCCACACTCATCCAGAATATCTTTTCGCATAATAACAGATGACTGGCAGAACCATTCGCGTCCTGTTGTCACACCGTATACATAATTTCCGATATTTGCTGCTTTCGCAGTATCACCAAGCAGTTCTTTAATATTATTGCCATATTTGTCGATATATTCAGACATGTCAATAACCTGCTTCGCATTCACCATGGAATTAACCTGTTCCACCAGGATTGGTACAATGTCCATCTTTTCTCCACCGGATAGAATCAGCTTCATTGTTTCCGCATAGGCACCCCAGCTGATCGGTTCGATATCGAGTTCCATATTGATATCTTTCTTCATAATCTCATTGATTTTCTTCTCGATGCGATCTGTATCTTCCTCCTTATCTCCAATATAAGCCATTGTAACTGTATAAGTCTCATCAGAAGAATCTTTAGCCTCTTTTGAACCGGAATCACCACAGGCAGTCAGCCCCATAGAAGCCAGTACCATAGCCATTCCCGCTGCAATCACTTTCTTATTCATCCTTTTACCTCAATTCTTTTCCTTTTTAATTTTTTTGATGTATACATCTCTCTGTCTGATGTTTCTCATTATACAGATTTTCCAGTATTTTAATAGTAAAATAACGACCTCACACTTTCCGAAATCCGATTTCTTTTTTCATAGCTTGTCTCTTTTGTTGTATCAAAAGGTCGGAATATTGTTATCTTTTTATCGGATTTTTGTTATAATTGTTTTCATCATAATGATTTTATAATATTTCAGGAGGTATTTATATGTATTCCAGACATCGTGTTGCCGGATACTCCATTGATCATGTCATAAAATTTTTGTTTTTTCTGCTGGTTCCGGTTGTAATCCTGGATATCATGATCAGCTGTTTTGTCATTTTTTCCATGCGTTCCCAAAGTATTCAGTCCCTGCAAGATACAACATCCCTTTATGCTTCGCAAATCGACACCGCACATATTTCCATCAATCGCTATTTAATCCGGCTCCTGACTGAAAATGACGATGCAGATACTCTGTTGGAAACACAGGACAAACTGGAATTCATTTCATCCGCAGAACGAGTTCATAATAATATTGATATTTTTCTGGAATCTTTTGAAAAAGGATATCAGATTTTTCTATATAATTCAGAGAATGAACGGATGTATCGTCCTACAGAAATTTTTCAGACACTTACTCAGAATCAGCTCGTACTGCTGAACAAGCATCTGATCCAAAAAATAACTGCGCCCAAAACAAGTTTCTACACGGATGCCTGGGAAGTACTAATGCTCGGAAAGAACGTATATTTTTACAAATCCTTTCATACAGGCTCCCACTACGCCTGCTGTTTTATTCCTGCTGACAATATCATTCAGCCACTAAAAAACATAATTAAAGAAAAAGACGGTTTCATTTCTCTTACCTCGCAAAACGGAACCGTACTTACTAATAAAGAACTTCTGAAGCAACACCATATTGAATTTTCAAGAAAAAGCAATTCCGATTCTTACGAGACCTATAATAAGGGAAATAATCTGATTATCAGCGGTGCTCTGATTATGGGTGCTTTTTATCCTCAGATTATTCTCAGCAAATTCAGGGCTTATGAAAAAATAATCCTGCTTCAGTTTATTCTTGCACTGGCAGTCCTTCTGGTCGCAGTTATCCTGTTTACTTCCATTTTCTATATGAAGAAACACGTTCTGACTCCGATCAAACTCTTTTTAGAAAATCTGGCACATCTGGATGATTCTGCAGAAACCATCAATTTAAAAGACACCAATCTTCTCGAACTTGAGCAGGCGAACTCCCAGTTCAAAAATCTGATGCGCCAGATCAAAAAACTGAAAATTGACATTTACGAAAAAGAACTGGAAAAACAAAAAACAATGATGAATTATCTTCAGCTACAGATACGTCCTCACTTTTTTCTGAACTGTCTGAATACCATTTACAGTATGGCACAGACGCAGCTTTACGAAGAGATCATGAAAATGTCTATGATTACTTCCAACTATTTTCGATATATTTTCCAGAACACCCAGGATCTTGTTCCTGTAAAAAATGAACTGGAACATATAAAAAATTATATGGAAATCCAAAAGATGCGTTACGGAGATACGTTCTCCTATGAAATTCACGCAGAAGAAGGTACAGAAAACATACGAATCCCACCAATTCTGATCCAGACCTTTATAGAAAACGCCATCAAACACTCCAATACTTTTGATGAACCCATAATCATACGCACAGACATCGCCTGGATGACTGCCGGCGGAAATTCACATGAAAATATTCAGATTCAGGTCATGGACACTGGATGCGGATTCTCGGAAGACATCCTGCAATCCCTAAATTCTGCTATTCCTCTGGAACCTCAAAATGGTCACCGTATTGGAATTACCAATGCCATCCAACGTCTGAATCTGCTGTACGGTCAGGGAGAAGCGGTCATTACTTTCTCAAACCTCCCATCTGGGGGTGCCTGCGTAACCATCCTTCTCCCTGCAGTCTGATCCAATTCTCTGCCTAATTTATGAAAGGAAAGTTTTATGAACGTATTATTAGTTGATGATGACCGCTTTGTTGTAGCGGCCCTTGAGAAAAAAATAAACTGGGAGCAACTAACAGTCACAGAAGTACTCACTGCTTTCAATATCCGTCAAGCTCAGAAAATCATAGAAAAAACTCCATCGATATCTGTGTTTGCGATATCGAAATGCCCGGCGGTTCTGGTCTTGATCTTCTTTCCTGGGTCCGGGAATCAGGAAAAGAAATACAATTTATTTTCCTGACCAGCTATGCGGATTTTGATTACGCAAAAAAAGCTATCGAACTGTCCTCCCTCGATTACCAGCTAAAACCTATAGACTTTGATACTTTATCCCATATTCTGGAAAAAGCAGTTTCTAAAGTCAGAAAGAATGCTGCGCTCACCCAGACAAAAGCAGACAGTCAGAAATGGAAAGATAATTACCGCTATATTGTAGATTTATTCTGGAAAGAACTTTTTGCCACCACTCTGTTTCGTGAACCTTCTCTTCTTGAAACAGAATTAAGAAAAAAGATCTTTCCTATACAGCAGATGACCTCTTCATTCCTGTTTTGTTCCGGCTTTATCCACTCTCCGGCCAGATAATGCCCATGGAGTCTTCCATGGTAGATTTTTCTTTCCAGAATATTACAGCCGAAACCTTTCAGAAATCCTGCATTCTCTATGAGTCTATAGTGATACTGAACACCTTTGAATACGTTGTCATACTTTCTGGATTGCAACTGGAACAAATCCGTCAGCCATTTACAGAAAATCTACTAACACTGTTCAAAAATCTTCAGAGTTTTCTGCACTGTGAAATTGCATGCGGCATTGCACCAGAGGTTTCCCTGACAGAACTGCCTGAAACTCTTACCAGACTACGTGAAATGAGAGAATCCAACCTTAACTCCGTAAATAAACCACTTTTTCTGCAAGATTTTGTTCCCAGCACAACTTCCTACATCCCTCCATCACTGGAAGTAATCAATACTTTTCTGGAACAAAAACAGGCAGACGCAGCTTTACAGAATATCGAAAATTACCTGTCCAAATACATTCAGGCCAGTGGTATCACCAAAAATTTTCTTCTGCATCTGAGACTTGATATCGAACAAATTGTTTTTCCTATCTACATAAAAACGGAATCGAAGCACACACTCTATTTTCTTCAGAAGAAAGAGACGAACTGATCACAAAATCTCTGGACGCTGTACCATATATGTTTAATTATCTGCGCTATCTGATACAACGCGCCGTAGAATACAATAGCTTCGTCAACGAAAAAGACTCCGTCGTTGATATTGTACTCAACTATATCCATCAGCACTACTCCGAAGATATCTCACGTACCATGCTGGCTGATATGGTTTATCTCAATCCAGATTATCTGGCACGACTTTTCAAAAAACAAACGCAGACCTCTATCATCAATTACATCACCACCTATCGGTTAGAAAAAGCAAAAGAGCTTCTGCTCAACCCTGACATCCCGGTTGGAACAGTTGCTTTGAAAGTCGGCTATGGAAATTATTCCTACTTTTCCAAACTGTTTAAAGATGTGGTCGGCTGCACCCCCAATGAATATCGAAAAAAATAAAAAGGTTCTTTCTACGGTATAATTTAGAGGGGCTGTCAAACTGACATCCCCTCTGTATCTATTCTATTTTATTCCTTATGCACTTTCAGAAATTTCATAGTAATTTCCGTTCCACTTCCTTCTTCACTTCTCAGCACAATACTTCCATTCAAAGTGCTGACCGCATGCTTCACAATAGAAAGTCCCAGTCCGGTACCTCCAATCTCTTTGGAATGACTTTTATCCACTCTGTAAAATCTCTCAAAAACTCTATCCTGATCTTCCTTTGGAATTCCCACACCTGTATCCTTGACTACAATCTGTATCTCATGTGCAGTCTGAGTCAGAAAAATGCTTACACTTCCATCATTTCGGTTATACTTAATGGCATTATCGCAGACATTATAAACTGCCTCTTCCAGAAGTGTCCGAACTGCTTCCATCTTCATACTGTCCCCACAGATATAAAGATGCACATTCATGCTCTGTGCTTTCTCCTTCAGACTTTCAAAGGCATTCTTACAAACCTGATAAACATCCACCAGTTCCCAGGTGTAGGATGTTTTTTCCTCGTCAAGCTGGGAAATCTGGATCACATCCTCAACCAGCTGAAGCAGTCTCTGGGATTCCTTATAAATACGCCCTGCAAACTTGGGAATATCCTCACATTTCACCAGACCGCCCTGCATGATCTCCGCAAATCCTGAAATAGAAGTCAGAGGAGTCTTCAGCTCATGAGAGACATTTGCCGAAAACTCTCTCCGCAGATTCTCCCTCTCAAGCTTCTCTGTCACATTCACAAGCAGGATCACAGCACCTTCTGTTTTTTGTCCACGTACCACAGGATTGGCAATCAACTGGATATCGCTTCCATTTAATTTCAATATCAGTTCCGCATGTTCTCCGCTGAGAACCTGCTCGATCGCATGTCTGAAATCTTCCGCACGATCCAGACAGTAAACACTTTCTCCCTGACATACTTTATCTACCCGGAACAGATTCCATGCACTGGAATTGGCAGAAAGAATCATGGTATACCTATCAATCACGATCAGACCTTCCTGCATATTTTCTGTAATAAGAGAGAATTCTTCCTGCTGCTGTTTTGCCAGTTCCAGCTGCTTCTGGATTTGCCGGTTCTGTTTATGGATTTTACCTAAAAGCGGAGAAAGCTCCTCGTAAATCTTATTCTCCTCCGGATGCTCCAGATCCAGCTCATTCACAGGTTTTACGATCCTTTTTGATATCACAGATGCCATGATTCCTGATAGAATCAGCATCAGAAATAAGAGTCCACATAAGGGAAGAAGAAGATTTTCAACCAGTGCCAGCACAGAATCCTGAGTGCCTGAAACTCTCAGCACAGTTCCATCCTTCAGACGCAGTGCATAATAAATTGTTTTCTCAGAAAGTGTATCCGAATACCTGGAACATTCTCCTGCACCATATTTCTCTGCTTTCTGAAATTCAGTTCTGTTCTTATGATTTTGCATTTCATCTGCATCAGCCTTATTATCAAAAAGCACAGTTCCATCCTTATTAATATAAGTAATCCTTGAGCTCTTATCCTTTACATTCTTCAGATAATCTGTTCCCTGCTGCTCCACACCATATGCCAGATAAGCAGCTTCCTTAGACAGCTCTTTGCGCATCTGTCCGTCAAAATTGCTGTAAAGGATTCCCATTACAGCAGCCAGTCCCACAGTCAGAACCAATGCACATACAAACATTATAGATTTAAAGATTTTTTTTGTCACTTCTCTTCACTTCCCCTTTTTATTTAATACCTCAGGCAGATATCGGTCTCCGATTGAGATATATAATAACTCAAATATCCGCAAACGGTTCCCGCCTGCGGATATAAAAAGCCCTGCTTCCAAATAATTATATTCAAAATCAGAAACTTTCTCTGTTCAATTAATTATTCAGATAATCCTGATGCTCATTATTTCTGTGCTGTCCTGTGATGGAATATTCTACCCATTCAGCAATATTCACTGCATGATCTCCGATACGTTCAAAATACTTGGCAGTCATAAGAAGATCCAGTCCGGTCTTGGCATCCAGATTTCCTCCGTAGATCATATCTGCAAGCTTCTCTTTAATCTCGTTAAACGCATCATCCACCACATCATCTCTGTCAATGACATTTCTGCACAGCTCCAGATCACTCTTTACAAAAGCATCCACGCTCTCAGTTACCATACGCACAGTATCTTCCGCCATCTGTGTGATAGTCTCAGGGATCGCAGTGGTATTCTTTGCAACATATAAAGACAGATCTGCAATATCTGCTGCCTGGTCACCGATACGTTCCATATCAGAAACCATCTTCAATGCTGCAGATATCTCTCTTAAATCTCTTGCAACCGGGTGCTGATGAAGCAGAAGACTCAGGCACAGATTCTCAATCTCTCTTTCTTTGGCATCAATATCTCTGTCCGTCTCAAAAACCTGGCGGGCAATCTCTTCATTCTGTACCTTCTGGATTGCTTTTGCAGAGAATGAAATTGCTTTCTCACAATAGCTTCCCAGTGTGATAAGCTGAACGTGCAGTTCCTCCAGTTGTCTTTCGAAATACTTTGACATAATCAACCAAACCTTCCTGTAATGTAATCCTCTGTACGCTTGTCAGAAGGCATAGAGAACAGTTTATCAGTATCATCAAACTCAACTACTTCTCCCAGAAGGAAGAAAGCTGTTTTATCAGAAATACGTGTAGCCTGCTGCATATTATGAGTTACCATAACAATGGTATAATCCTTCTTTAACTCCATCGCCAGCTCCTCGATCTTGGAAGTTGAGATAGGGTCAAGTGCGGATGTAGGCTCATCCATCAGAAGTACCTCCGGCTGAACTGCCAGTGCTCTGGCAATGCAAAGTCTCTGCTGCTGACCACCGGACATACCCAGTGCGCTTTTCTTTAATCTGTCTTTTACTTCATCCCAGATTGCCGCATCGCGGAGAGATTTTTCTACAATATCGTCCAGCTTAGACTTGGAACGGATTCCATGGGTTCTCGGTCCATATGCAATGTTATCATAAATGCTCATAGGGAAAGGATTAGGCTTCTGGAATACCATTCCCACTCTTTTTCTCAGGAGATTCACATCCATATCTCCGTAAATATCTTCACCGTCAAGCTGTACCTTACCGGTGATCACACATCCCTCAACAAGGTCATTCATACGGTTTAAAGATTTCAGAAGTGTAGATTTACCGCAACCACTCGGTCCGATAAAAGCTGTGATTTCTTTCTCCGGAATTGCCATGTTTATATTCTTTAGCGCATGGAATTTTCCGTAATGCAAGTTCATATTTTCAACTGTTATTTTTTCATTCCCACTCATTTTTCTTATCCTTTCGCAATTCGTTTGGCAACTGCTCCGGACAGGAAATTAATTACAAGAACAAATGCCAGAATAACAACTGCTGTCGCAGATGCCTGATTCATATGAAGGCCCTCACCTGACAGCACATACATATGAAGTGCCAGAGTACGTCCGGAACCCATCAGATTCTTCGGAACCTCTGCAACTGTACCTGCTGTATAGATCAGGGCTGCTGTTTCGCCGATCACACGTCCGATGGCCAGGATCACACCTGCCAGAATACCAGGTACTGCTGATGGCAGAACAATGGTGAAGATGGTACGAAGTTTACCTGCTCCAAGTCCAAAGCTGGCTTCACGATAAGAATCAGGAACAGATTTCAGGGCTTCTTCCGCAGTACGCATGATCAGAGGAAGAATCATGATCACCAGTGTGAAAGCACCGGACAGAAGAGAAAGTCCCCAATGCAGTGCTGTTACGAAAAACAGCATACCGAAAAGGCCATATACAATAGAAGGAATTCCTGAAAGTGTTTCTGCTGTAATACGGATCACATTTACAAGCTTACTTCCTTTTTTCGCATATTCTACCAGATAGATGGCTGCAAAGATTCCCAGCGGTGCTGCGATTACAAGTGAAACAACCGTCAGGATGAATGTGTTGATCAGAGAAGGAAGTAAGGAAAGATTCTCTGAATTATAAGTTAAACTGAACAAGTCTGTTGACAGATACGGTACGCCCTTGACCAGAATATATCCGATCAGGAAGAACAGTAATGCAAATGTCAGGACTGCACCTAAAAGGGTAAGCAATGCAAGAACACCTGATCCCGGATGCTTAATATATGCCTTCATCTGATCTGAGAACGAAGACTCATTCTGCTTTTTTTCTTTGGACAAATCAATTGCCGCTGCTGTATCAATTTGCATGTTCTGCCCTCCTGTTCAGTAAAGAAAGACTCAGGTTAATGATAAGAATAAAGATAAATAACACAACTGCTGTTGCAATCAGTGCTTCTCTGTGAAGACCTGTTGCATAACCCATCTCAGTGACGATATTTGCAGTCATAGTACGGACACCTTTCAGGATTCCCTGTGGCATTCTCGGCTGGTTACCTGCAACCATTACAACAGCCATTGTTTCACCGATCGCACGACCGATTCCAAGTACTACTGCTGCCAGAATACCTGATTTTGCTGCCGGAAGCATGACAAAAAAGATGCTTCTCTCCTTGGTTGCTCCCAGTGCCAGTGAACCTTCGTAATAACTCTCAGGCACACTGCGATCGCAGATTCCGTAACTCCGATGATCGTCGGAAGGATCATCATTCCAAGCAGAACACAGGCTGCCAGCATACTGGTTCCTGTTCCGCCGAAAATCTGTCTGATCAGAGGAACAATGAGAATCAGTCCAAAGAAACCGTACACAATAGAAGGTACACCTGCCATCAGTTCAATTCCTGATTTCAATGGTCTGTAAATTTTCTTCGGGCAGTAACGTGCCATAAAAACAGAGGTAAACAACGCAATAGGCACCCCCAGAAGAATGGCACCTGCAGTTACATAGATACTTGCTACGATCATTGGAAGGATTCCAAAAATATCATTTGACGGCTTCCACTTTGTTCCCAGCAGGAACTTCAGCGGACCGATTTTCCCGATAGCCGGGACACCATTTGCAAACAGAAATGCACAGATCAGAAACACTGCCAGCACTGAAGTACAGGCTGCGATCAGAAATACACATTTCATTGCTTTTTCTTTAAAGTGGTTCATTCATTACACCTTTCTTTCCCTGTATCAAAAATCATAACCTGTCACTTCTACAGTACTTCTTAAAATATGATTTTCGACATACAAACAGCCCGCCTGCTGTATTATTTCATTCACAGGCGAACTGCTCTGAAACTAAATCTGTTACATATATCATATCTACGAATTGCTCCGCTGCTTTGCAGCTCCCGCAATTCTCAAACATTCGGAATCCGCAGATTTACTGCGTAAATCGCTACTTCCTCATGTTTGGCGGGTCCCAAGTTCAAACGCCTTATCGTGCAAGCACGAACGGCTTTTTGACCTTTGTACCCTGATATTAATCATATTATTTAGCAAGATCTTCCCATGTAGTAGTCTCGCCTGTGTATACAGCCTTTACCTGATCGCTTGTAAGTTCATCAACATCATTGTCTTTGTTTACGATGACTGCGATACCATCTCTTGCGATAACTGTAGCTGTAAGGCCAAGGTCTTTCTCTTCATCCTTCAGGTCACGGGATGCCATACCGATATCTGCTGTTCCTTCTGCTGCCATGTTTACACCTGTTGTGGAATCACTCTGCTGAACTTCTACAGTTACGTCTTTGTTTACTGCTTCATAGCCTTCTGCAAGTTTCTCCATAACCGGTGTTACTGAAGAAGAACCTGCAACTACTACTTTACCGGAAACTCCGTCTGCTGCTTCATAAGCCTTAGCATCTGCTGCTTCTTTGATATATCCGTTGTCCTCTACGATCTTCTGTCCGTCAGAGCTCATAATGTAGTTTACGAAATCCTTTGCTGCATCGCTTTCTTTATCAGATGTAAGGATGTTGAATGGACGTGCGATTTTGTAAGAATCATTGGAAACATTATCTACAGTAGCTTCTACGCCGTCGATCTTAACTGCCTTTACTGTATCATCCAGAGAACCAAGTGAGATATAACCGATTGCATTTTCATCACCTGCAACAGTTGTCATCATAACAGATGTGCTGTTTGTTACACTTGCTTCATCTGTAGTCATATCTACTTTCTCACCGTCTTTTTCTTCTTCAATTCCAAACAGTTCTACGAATGCTCCACGTGTACCGGAACCATCCTCACGGGATACAACTGTGATGTCTCCGCTTGCTGCACTTACGATTGTTGTGAAAGCTGTTGCTCCGATAACTGCTACTGTAAGGATTGTTGCGATTTTTTTCTTCATGATAATTTTCTCCTCTTCCCATGAGCCATGTTTTTAATATAAAGTGAAAGGCTCATTTCCTTTTTAATATCTTTATGTTTTATAACTTGTTGCCTCATTTACAAGTGCTATTATAGAAATCCAAAGTTAAATGTAAAACCACGCTAAAGTAAAATCTTTGTAAATTGAAAATTTTTGTGAAGGTTGTAAAAACAGGTTCAAGGTGCTATCATAAACTATATCTTCAAGTCCCCACCCACTGCTTATTACTTTTCGCAAGTCAAGCAGGGGACTTACTTGATTCGGTTAAAATTTATACACAGGAGGATTTTATATATGGAAAATTTAAGATGTGAAAAAGCAGTAGAAAAGAAACATAACGGCTATAACTGTGCACAGGCTGTGGCCTGTTCTTTCTGTAAAGAGGCATCTATGGATGAGGATACACTCAAAAAGATCACACAGGGATTCGGTGCAGGTCTTGGCACTATGGCCGGTACATGCGGAGCAATCTCCGGTGCTGCAGTTGTAGCTGGACTTATTAACCAGGATAAAGCCGGAACCTCTCAGACTGTCCGCTCTGTCATGAATCAGTTTAAACAGCAGAATGGAACTGTAATATGTAAAGACTTAAAGGGTGTGGAAACCGGAAAGGTAATCCGCTCCTGTGATGACTGTGTCAGAGATGCGGTGAAATTCCTGGAAGACGCATTAAAATCAGAAAATTGATTTCAGGCAGATATTCGCAATGCATAAATACCAACGCAAAAGGAGCTATGCACGTATAATGTGCATAGCCTCTTTTATGATTAGCTTGATTAATGCTCCCAGTTCCCAATTAATTTTATATCTGTAATTTACTTTCACTACTTGTTCACAGTCATCTGCTGTTCCTGAACTTTTTTTATTTCTTCCAGAGGCAAGTTCAACATCTTCGAAACTTCTTCTGGAGTTTTTCCACTCATGAGAGCCCCCAGAATCATTCCCTCATGACGGCCTTGCTGTATTCCTTGTTGCATTCCTTGCTGTATTCCTCTTTCATAAATCATATCTCCAAATCCTGTCATTTTGCTCGCCTCCTCCTGAAATGGTTCTGACCATTCTATATGTGAATATCTTTGTATTCTCTTTATATCACCAGTAAAAAGCCCTTTCAGATAATCAAATATTCCTTTTTCTTCTGTTTCTTTTCCCAGTCGGATTATAATTACTGTTAAGAGATCATAATCCTCCTCAGGTTCATCTGCTACCCCTATAATATCCTTCTTCGAAAAAGAGTATTCCGTCAATGTATTCTGCAGTTTCTTTGGCACATCCTCTGCACAGATCCATATGGAATAACATTTTTCCAACTTTGAATAATCTGTAGTCTGCGTAATAGTACTTAACTGAGATGAAAGGTCTCTGGCCACATAATATACTGCACGTTTTAATATAGGGTATGACGGATTACTTGGACGGTAGCTTTTCTGCGCTTCCATATCAATATGTAAATTCACTCTTATTTTCTCTGTAGATAACTTTGGATTTATTATTTTAAACCGAATATCAAACCTCACCAGTTTCTCCACAAGAGATGAGAGTTCACTGTCTTCTTTTGTTAATCTCAGATCCTTTTCTACATTTGGTATATCACTTACGAAATCATCTTTTGTAATAGAAGAAATGTCTAAGCACTGTAGAATTTCTTCCTGTGAGCACGTTTTAAACTCCGGCACTGTCATCTGCAAAATGGGAATGATAATCTCCTTATTGCTCATAAGTTGTTTCATTCCTGCATCATACTCCGCGCCAGTCACTCCGGACGTATATACGTCCATCTTCGTCTCATCACGCATGATTTCTCCTCTCCGGGGAACTGGAACTGTTTTTTCTTTTGTATATGGATATATTAACATGAAAACCTGAACCTTACAATTCTTCCATAACATTCTCTTGCAAAATCGCCCTTTCCAATTTATGATATATCTATCTGGAACAATAATGGAGGAAGTAATTACCTGTAAATAGTTACGATAAATCTATACGAGGAGAATGTCTATGAAAGTTTTAGTTTACCGCAAATGCAGTACCTGCATGAAAGCCCTGAAATGGCTGGACGAACACAATATCAATTATGAAGAACGGGCTATTAAAGAAGAAAATCCTACTTACGAAGAACTGAAGAAATGGTACGCAAAAAGTGGTCTTCCACTGAAGAAATTCTTTAATACAGGCGGAATGATCTATAAGGAAATGGGATTAAAAGATAAGTTAAAAGATATGTCTGAAGATGAGCAGCTGAAACTCCTTGCTACAGATGGAATGCTGGTGAAACGGCCTCTGGTAATCGGAGATGACTTTGTACTTACCGGATTCAGGGAGAAAGAATGGAGCGAGGCTATGCACATGTGATGTGCGCATAACCTCTTTTTTATAGCTTTCTTATCAATCTTTGCCACATAAAACAGAACAATCAAAAACTCCAGATATGACTGGGAACTTCTGGTTGCCGAAGGTGCTATTCATGCTGTCCGGCTGAAACAGAAATCCAAAACGAAACGAAAAAAATTGCCCAAGGAAATGATGGTGGCATTTGAATAACGAAGGAGTGAGATACATGGAACAATTATTGATTATTGAAGATGATATAGGGTTGAATCAGGGTTTAAGTAAAGCATTGAAAGCAGATGACCGTCAGATTATATCCTGCCATGATCTAAAAGCGGCAAGAGAGCAATTGCTTTGCGGTAGTGTATCCCTAATCCTGTTGGATATCAATCTGCCAGATGGCAGTGGGTTTGAGCTGCTCCGGGAAGTCAAGGAAAACATGCCCGGAGTTCCTGTTATTCTGCTGACTGCCAATGACACCGATCTGGACATCGTAGACGGACTGGAGAGGGGCGCTGATGATTACATTACCAAGCCCTTTTCTCTTTCGGTTTTGCGGGCAAGGGTGAATACCCAACTGCGAAAGCAAGCGTCAAACCATAAAAATGTATCGATCCATATTGATCTATTTCACTTTGACTTTGAGGCTATGACCTTTTATGTGGGAGATTCAAAAGTGGAATTGAGTAAAACAGAACAAAAATTACTGCGTCTGCTTGTTGAAAATCGTGGTCGAACCATGACCCGTGGAGACCTTGTCGACCGGATCTGGACAGATGGCGCAGAATATGTGGATGAAAATGCTTTGTCCGTTACAATCAAGCGTCTGAGGGATAAGCTTGGTGCACAAAAGTACATTAAAACCGTCTATGGAATCGGTTATAGCTGGGTGATAAAAGATGAATAAAACCGGCATTGTGATCATACTGCTGTGTTTCTGGCGGCGGCAGCTGTTGTATTATGGGAGCGGAGAAAGGCCAGAAAAACGATGGAAGAAATCGAAAGGATGCTGGACGCTGCCATGACCGGTTCCTTTTCTGAAACCAATTTTGATGAAAGCCAGCTGTCTGCATTGGAAACGAAGTTTGCGCACTATCTTTCCGCCGCAGAAGCATCTTATCGAAATGTAGCGCAGGAAAAAGACAAAATCAAAACCTTGATTGCGGACATCTCCCACCAGACAAAAACGCCGATTGCAAACCTGCTGTTATACAGCGAGCTTTTGATGGAGGAAACTCTGCCTGCATCAACGAAGGCAAATGTGGAGGCATTGTACAAACAATCGGAAAAGCTGCGATTTTTGATCGATTCTCTCGTAAAGCTTTCCAGACTGGAAAATGGGATCATTTCACTCTCCCCTCAGCAAGCAGCGCTGCAGCCGCTGCTTGAAAGCGTAGTAGAACAATATGCCGCCAAGGCTTCTGAAAAAGGATTGTCTTTGCAACTGCAAGATACCAATGCTTTTGCTGTATTCGACTTCAAATGGACAGCGGAAGCGCTGGCTAATATCGTAGACAATGCCATCAAATATACAGAGCATGGCACAATCAGGATTTCTGCTGTAAGCTATGAACTGTTTGAAAGGATCGATATATCGGATACTGGCACAGGCATTTCGGAAAGTGAGCAAGCGAAGATATTTGCTCGCTTTTACCGCTCAAATAGTGTGCAGAAACAAGAAGGGGTCGGCATTGGCTTATACCTTGCCCGACAGATCATATCCGGAGAGGGCGGTTATATCAAGGTTGCTTCCGTTCCGGGAAAAGGAAGTACGTTTTCCATATTTCTGCCGAAATAACAACAATTCTATCAAAACTGTTAGATTTCATTTTCCGCCGGAAAGAATGTGGAAAGATTCCTATGCGATAATCTGTATGTATCAAAGGACCATTTCCTTTCATACATACAGATTTTTCATGGAGGTACTCATTTATGGAAGTTTTACAGGCAAAAAACCTGAGAAAGATTTATGGCTCCGGCAATAACGCAGTTCATGCGTTGGATGGAGTTGATTTAAGTGTAAAGAAGGGCGAATTTGTTGCAATTGTCGGCACATCCGGCTCCGGCAAATCCACGCTGCTGCACATGCTGGGCGGGCTGGATCGCCCTACAAGTGGCACGGTCATGGTGGACGGACAGGATATTTTCTCCCTGAGGGAGGAAGCGCTGACCATCTTCCGCCGCAGGAAAATCGGCTTTGTGTTCCAAGCATATAATCTTGTTCCGGTGCTGAATGTGTATGAAAATATTGTTCTACCCATTGAGCTGGACGGTGGCAAGGTCAATAAGGATTTCGTACAGCAGATTGTACAGACACTTGGGCTGGATGATCGTCTGGATGCGCTGCCCAATCAGCTCTCAGGCGGTCAACAGCAGCGAGTAGCCATTGCCCGTGCGCTGGCGGCAGCACCCGCTATCATTCTGGCAGATGAACCCACCGGCAATCTGGATTCCAAAACCAGCCAGGATGTATTGAGCCTTTTGAAAGTCACCAGTCAAAAGTTCGCCCAGACAATCGTAATGATCACTCACAACGAAGAAATTGCGCAGATGGCAGACCGCATTATCCGTATCGAAGATGGTCGGATCGTCTCCCAGAACTAACGGGAGGTGGCTACGATGAATGTCAAAAACAGAAAATGTATTCGAAAGCTCAGCTTAAAATCTCTTTATGCGAACCGTCGCCGCAATCTGATCGCTATTTTTGCCATTGCGCTGACCACGCTGCTATTTACCTCCATGTTCACCATTGTCTTGTCGTTGAACGCCAGCTATGAAACCTACCAGTTCGGCAGGTAGGCGGCTATGCGCATGGCACCTTTAAGGATGTTTCCCCCGAGCAGGCGGAACGCATCGCTGCCCACCCAAAGGTAAAGGCTACGGGGGCACGGAAGGTAATCGGTATCACTGCGGAGGGGGTCTTTGCCAAAATACCGGCAGAGATCAGCTACATGGATGCCAACTGCACTAAATGGAGCTATGCCACCCCTACTACCGGACGGATGCCCGAAAGCGGCAAAGAGGTAGCCATGGATACGGCAGCGTTGCAGCTGCTTGGCGTAACGCCGGAGCTGGGCGCCGAGGTCACGGTTTCCTATTCCATTACGGACAAGGATCAAACCGCCTTTACTGTAACAGATACCTTTACGCTGGTGGGCTATTGGGACTATGATGAACTAATGCCTGTTCATTACATCAACATCAGCCGTGATTACGCAGATGACATCGAAGCGCAGGCAGTGAAAACAGGTTTACAGCCTTTCCGCACCGATTTGAATGTCATGCTGACCTCCGGCACAAACATTCAAGGGCAGATGGAGCAGGTGGATACCGATCTTGGCTACACATGGGACAGCTATACTGATCCCAACAGCGTCCGGATCGGCGTCAACTGGGGATATACCTCATCCCAGCTGGAATCGCAGCTCGATCCAGAGCTGATGATCGCCATAGCAGCTTTTTTGCTGCTGGTGATTTTCACGGGGTATCTTATCATCTATAACATTTTCAGATCTCTGTTGCGGGGGATATCCGGTTTTACGGACTTCTGAAAACCATTGGCACAACGCCCCGGCAGCTCAAACGCATCATTCGCCAGCAGGCACTTCTGCTTTGTCTGATCGGCATTCCGGCGGGGCTGCTGCTGGGCTACGGCATCGGCGCTGTTTTGATGCCTGTTGTCTTGCACTCCATCCAGTTGAATACAGGCATCACCACCATCAGCACTTCGCCTGTGATCTTCCTTGGTTCTATGCTGTTCGCCTTGTTGACGGTGCTTTTGTCCTGTTCCAAGCCCGGAAAAATGGCAGCCAAGGTCTCTCCGGTGGAGGCTACCAAATATACGGATGTGATGCAGACCAAGAAAAAACGGCGCAGCATCCGAGGAGCAAAGCTCCATCAGATGGCCTTTGCCAATCTGGGACGAAACAAGAAAAAGACGGTACTGGTGGTGTTGTCTCTGGCACTGTCGGTGACACTGTTCAATGCGCTGTGTGCCTTTGTGGGCGGCTTCAGCATGGAGAAGTATGTATCCGCCATGACCTGCGCCGATTTTATCGTCAGCACTCCCGACTATTTTCGTTATAACCCAGCAGATGAATTCATCACGCCGGAACAGATCGGAGAGATCGCAGCAAACACAAAGGCCAGTCTTTCCGGCACGGGATATGCTGTGCGAAAACCCGCATATCTGTGGATGACGGAGGATGCTCTGCGGCAGGACTATGCAAGGTACGAAAGCGCCGAGCAGTTGGACACCCATATGAGCCGCATGGAGCACCGGGGCAATATGGTGATGGGAGATACCAGAATCGAGGCTCTGGATAACAGTCTGTTTGACAAGCTGCAAGTGCTCGACGGAGATATTTCTCCTATGCTGGAGCCGGACAATAACGCCATTGCCATTGCGGTTTCCTTAGATGACTACGGTAATCTGCTCAATCCTGAATACTACCCCAAGGTGGGAGACACGATCACGGCTACCTATGCGGATGATGTGAAATATATCGACAGCCGCACCGGAGAACTCCGCACCGAAGATACACCGGAGGAGTACCGTCAGAAAAAACTGTATGGAGCCAGAGATGTAGAGTACACGGTCTGCGCCTTGGTAGAACTTCCGAATTCCATGAGTTATCGTTATAGCGGCGTTGGCTATGATGCAGTTTTGTCTGTGGACACCGCACAGAGGGACAGCGGTGGTGCAGCCATTCCGATGCTCTACCTGTTCGACACAGCGGACGAAGCGGACGAGGCCGAAGCAGAGCAATATCTATCGAAGCTCACTGCCGGTGAGTTTTCGCCCTTGATGTATGAAAGCAAGGCCACGGCTCGCTCTGACTTTGCTCAGTTCCGGCAGATGTTCCTTCTGATAGGTGGTATCCTCTGTGCTATCATCGGGCTGGTGGGACTCTTAAATTTCTTCAACGCCATGATGACCGGTATTCTTTCCCGCCGCCGTGAATTTGCTGTGCTTCAGGCTGTAGGAATGACGAACCGGCAGCTCAAAACCATGCTGATCTACGAGGGATTGTTTTACGCAATGTCCTCCGTAGCAGTGGCCTTTATTCTGTCGCTGGCGGTGGGACCTCTTGCAGGAAAAATGCTGGGCAGTATGTTCTGGTTCTTTGAGTATCAATTCACCATTCTGCCTGTCCTGCTGACAATTCCGGTATTTCTTCTGCTGGGGTGGCTGATTCCTTGCATGATGTATGACAACGCAGCGAAATGCAGCGTTGTAGAGCAATTAAGGGATGCTCAATGATTCTCCGCCTGCGGCGGGTCGCCTCAGCGACATAATTCTATACATCAGCACAAAAAATGGCGGGATTTCCCGCCATTTTTATATTTGTTCTTTTTCGTATAATTTCTTGATTTTTTCCGCTACCTGCTGCAGTTTCTGAGCACGATAACCGAAGATTCTCAACGCCAGATCTCCGGTTGTGAGACGGGTAACGCCTCCATCTATTTCCGAATCTTCATCAAGGATCTGCCAGATTTTTCCTGAAGTTCCAGATTGATTGCTGAATCTGCTGACTTTACACTCCCGGATTCCTGACTGCAACTTTCACCATCTCTGCTGCAGATCTTAGAAAGAAACAGGTTTGCCATATGTGTGTAGCCCTCGTACATTCCGATTCCTTCCATGGGCATTTTGTCCGGTTCGTAGCTGGTATTATCACGATAAATCAGTTTGTCTCCTCTGTACAACAGGACTTTTGAGGAGAATCTGCGGTACTGAAAACGTTCGTCATGAGCGTTTCGACCACAGGAGATGATCTCCAGCAGGAATAAACGGGAGGTTTCGTCTTCCAGATGGATAGTCATCTTGCTGTCAAAGGCTGACTGTGCGAAAGGAATCACCGGCTGTGGATAGTAATATAATGTGGCGTTTTTGTCTACCTGCACTTCAATGGTTCGGGCGGCTGAGCTTCGTCCATTTTGTGGATTTTCTCAAAGGACTGGGACAGGACTTCCAGGTCTGCGCCTTCCTTTACATGATAGGAAAATTCCTGGGAATCGCCTGCCATAATTCCTGCGGAAGCACAGAGCGGCATGATCTGGATCCCACCGTTTTCTTTTTCGAAAGGCATCATGATCTTGTATGGTGCTGTAAAAGACAGATCTTCCAGAATAGTCCTTCCGTCTTTTAAGGCTGCGCAGGCGCTGATGCGGGATATTTTTCCGAATTTGTTATCCATAGGCATTTTCCTTTACATTCCTTCCAGGAGTACGTTTTTCTTGATCCACTCTACCACTTTATCTACGTTCTCATCTCCGCGGATATTTGTAAACTGGAATGGTCTGTCACCACGCATTTTTTTGGAATCTCTTTCCATTACTTCAAGACTTGCACCTACATATGGAGCCAAGTCTATCTTATTAATTACAAGAAGATCAGAACGTGTGATTCCAGGACCGCCTTTACGCGGAATCTTATCTCCTTCTGCTACATCAATGACGAAGATGGTTGCATCTACCAGCTCCGGACTGAATGTTGCAGACAGGTTATCTCCGCCGCTTTCGATAAAAAGAAGTTCAATATCAGGGAAGCGTTCCATCATCTCATCTACTGCTTCCAGATTCATGGAAGCGTCTTCACGTATGGCTGTGTGAGGGCATCCGCCTGTCTCTACACCAATGATCCTCTCTACAGGAAGAACGCTGTTCTTTGCAAGGAACTGGGCGTCTTCTTTTGTGTAGATATCATTTGTGATGACACCAATGCTGTAATCCTTTGCCATCTTTCTTGACAGTGCTTCAATAAGTGCTGTTTTTCCGGAACCCACAGGTCCGGCAACTCCGATTTTTACGTATGACATAACCGATTTCCTCTTTTCTACTTTACTTGTTGATAGCTTCTTATAATCTGTTTACTGACTTTCCACATATTATTTTTGAAGATTTCATATTATACACATTATACACATGATTCTGTTTCTATCCACGCTTGAGCCTGGAATAAACTAATACCAAATTCAAGCTACGACATATATAGCCTGGAATACAACTTCTCATGCTGGATTCCTCTGATATCAAATCCAGGTGCAGAGAGACATAAGTCCTCCTCACTTCTGTTCATGACATCCTTTAATATCTCATCAAATTCCCCATAGCATCCGCTCAGAAGCTGCTGCCCGGATGTCTGGCTGAGGGGGATTGTTTTTACGCAGTTGGTGACGATTGCAGATGTCTGGGCATATAGATAATGTGTCAGCGCCTCTTCCAGAGGAATCTGCATTTCTGCACAGAAAACTCCGTAAATACAGCAATGATTTACTGCTTTTCCCTTTCTTGCATCCAGATATTCTCTGAAAATCCCTGTTTCGCTGATGGAAAGTCCAAGCTTTTCAATGGTCTTGGCAAAACGGGAACCCATTTTTCTGGCAGCTTCTCTCTGTTCCATAGGAATTCTGGATGCTTCCAGAAGTTCTTCCAAGTACAGAAGTTCCTGCAGGTCTTTTTTCTCTGCAGCTTCGTATGCAAGTCTGGCTGCCAGAAGTTCTGTATACGCAAGATTCCATTTGATTTTGTGAGTGATGTACTCTCTGGCTGTGTCTACATTATGGACAATTCCACGCTGAATATAAGTCTCAAGTCCCTGGGAGTGGGAATATCCTCCGATAGGGAACAGCGCATCATTTACCTGTAGAAGATAGAACTGTTTTTCTGACATGAAGAACCTCCGTTGTTATTAATGATGATGATTATGAATACTTGCAGAAATTCTCTTGTCAAAGTCCAGCTTCAACACTTCTTTCTCTGCCTGAACTCCATGGATTTTCTGAAGCATAACAAGCATTGGCTCATTATAGATCGTGATAAACGTATCATTCTCTCCCCAGAAAAGCGGTGCGTGTCTGTTTCCGATTTCATAGCAGACCTTTGCAGACATTTTCTCATGTCCGGGAGTCAGAGAAACACGGATAACTTCGCATGGCGGTGTGTTTACCACTACAAGCTTCTCATTATCTGCATAGATCACATCATCCTGATACAGACCTCTGGCGAGAATGGAATCGTCCATGCGGATTCCCACTTCTGTTCCTTTGTCTGTTATTTTTTTATGTATTTTCTTAAATGCTTCGTGCCATTCGATATCTACATATTCTATTGTTTTTCCTGTAATATCAAAATCATGAAGCTTTCCTAAAACCTGTTCACACAGCATTATTTTCAACCTCCAGAATCTGCTTTATGTTTTATTAATACCACCTGTTCTCCAATTGATAAGGTTTATTGATTGTGTTCTTACCAAATCTGAAGTAGCATCATAACTCCAGGAACCCATGCAGTTACGATTCCTTCAAATACCTGAAGATATGGAACGAATTTTCCCAGTTTTTTTCCGCAGATATCTTCTACGAAAGCAGTTCCCCAGAGAATTGCCCACAGATACCAGATTGCTGCCCAACGCAGATCCGGTGTGATTCCCAGTGCAGTGCTTCCTGTAAATCCCTCGATTGTACCGAAGATCACCGCATTGATGGCTACAAAAGTAGAAAACCATGCAAATGGGATAGGGCTTGCTTTCAGGAATTTACTCAGGGCTACGAAAAGATAGGTAAAACAGAACAGCAGTCCTGTTCCTGCTGCATAATAATTGCCCTGCACCAGATTGACAAAGTTAATAAATAAAGAAAGACCACCTGTAAAGATGTTCATAATGGCGGTTGATTTTCCGTCTACATTGTATAAAGAACACATACCATTGTTGATCAGTACGATTCCTACGAATAAAAGACAAACTCCTAACATAATATTCTCTCCTCTCCTGCTTCTTCAGTATATTTTTCTGTTTATATTTCGTAAGTGGAAATACTTTTATTCAACACGCATAACAAGATGAATAAATCCAGCTTATTTTCATATAAAAATCAGAATTTTATACTGACAGGACTGTCATTATATTGTTTGGTAAGTTCTTATAAAAGTTCTCACAAAACTCCATAAATAACAGTCCTGCGAATATCATTTTTATGATCAGATAACCAGAATGTAATGGTTTAAAGTTGTTTAGAACAGACTGTAAAGCTGTGTCAGCGGAAGTTTCTCTGCCGGTTTGGAAGTGATCTCTTCGCCGTCAACAGTAACCTTATATGTCTCCGGATCTACAGTCAGTTCCGGTGTTCTGTCGTTAAATACCATATCTTTTTTGCTTATATTTCTGCATCCCTTTACAGGTACTACAGTTTTCTCAAGACCGTATTTCTCTTTTACATTTTCATCCATGGCAGCCTGGGATACAAAGGTCAGGCAGGCTTCATTCTTAGCTTTTCCATGTGCAGCAAACATTGGCTGATAGAGAACCGGCTGTGTAGTCGGAATGGACGCATTTGCATCACCCATCTTAGATGCAATAATCATACCGCCTTTGATGATGATATCCGGTTTTGCGCCAAAGAATACTGGATTCCAGAGAACGAGGTCTGCAAATTTACCTTCTTCCACAGAGCCCACATACTGGGAAATACCGTGTGTGATCGCCGGTTGATGGTATATTTGGAGATATAACGTTTTACACGGAAGTTGTCATTGTCATGTCCTGCATCTTCCGGAAGTGCACCTCTCTCATCTTTCATCTTACTTGCTGTCTGCCAGGTACGTGTGATAACCTCACCTACACGTCCCATAGCCTGAGAGTCAGAGCTCATCATACTGAAGATACCCATATCATGAAGAACATCCTCTGCTGCGATTGTCTCAGGACGGATTCGGGAATCTGCAAATGCAACATCTTCCGGAATTCTCTTGTCAAGGTGATGGCAGACCATCAGCATATCCAGATGCTCATCCAGAGTGTTTACTGTATATGGCATTGTAGGGTTTGTGGAGGATGGCAGTACGTTCGGAGCTGCTGCTGCGCGGATGATATCCGGTGCATGTCCACCGCCTGCACCCTCTGTATGATAAGTATGGATGGTTCTGCCGCCGATAGCTGCAAGTGTATCTTCCACACATCCACCTTCATTTAATGTGTCTGTATGGATGGCAACCTGTACATCATATTCATCTGCCACATTCAGACAGTGATTGATAACTGCAGGTGTTGCACCCCAGTCCTCATGGATCTTCAGTCCCATAGCTCCAGCCTTGACCTGCTCAATGAGAGGAGCTTCGTCTGAGCAGTTACCTTTTCCAAGGAAACCTAAGTTCATCGGGTATTCCTCGGCTGCCTTTAACATCATTTTTAAGTTCCATGGTCCAGGTGTACAGGTAGTCGCATTTGTACCGTCTGCAGGGCCTGTACCACCACCGATCATAGTAGTTACACCGCTGTATAATGCACAGTCGATCTGCTGCGGACTGATGAAATGGATATGGGTATCAATTCCACCTGCAGTTACGATCATTCCCTCTCCTGCAAGTGCTTCTGTAGATGCGCCCACTGTCATTCCGGGTGTCACACCATCCATGATGTCCGGGTTTCCGGCTTTACCGATTCCTGCAATCTTGCCGTCTTTGATACCGATATCTGCTTTTACGATTCCTGTAGAGTCTACGATCAATGCATTGGTAATTACCAGATCCAGATCTCCGTCTTTACTGCAGGTTTTTACAGACTGTCCCATACCGTCACGGATTGTCTTGCCGCCGCCGAACTTTACTTCGTCTCCATAGGTTGTATAATCTTTTTCTACCTCGATCACAAGGCTTGTATCTGCCAGACGTACCTTATCTCCTGTAGTCGGGCCATACATTGCCGCATATTTGCTTCCGGAAATTTTTGTACTCATTGTTGTCCCTCCTTACAGAAATCCTTTTAATTTCGCAGTTTCCATGGATGCTGCTTTTGTATCGTCAGTTGCCTGGCGCGGGTGAGATCATTCAGTCCGAATACTCTCTGTCTGCCTCCCATTTCTGTAAGCTGAACCTCTTTTTCTTCACCCGGCTCAAATCTTACAGATGTTCCTGAAGGAATGTCCAGATGATATCCATAGGCTTTTTCCCTGTCAAAAGAAAGGCATTTATTTACTTCAAAGAAGTGAAAATGAGAACCGATCTGAACCGGTCTGTCGCCTTTGTTTGCCACTGTTACTGTCACTGTTTTCTTGCCTTCATTAAGTGTGATCTCACGATCTGCGGCCATAATTTCACCGATCTTCATGCTCATTCTCCTCCTTACTGAATTGGATTATGTACTGTCACAAGCTTGGTTCCATCCGGGAATGTTGCCTCTACCTGGACTTCACCGATCATATCAGCAACACCGTCCATTACGTCATCCTTTGTAAGAATCTTGGTTCCAAGCTGCATCAGCTCTACTACTGTTTTACCATCTCTTGCAAGCTCCAGGAGTTCAGAACTGATATACGCAAGTGCCTCCACGTAATTCAGTTTCAGACCTCTTTCTTTTCTCTCTTTTGCAAGATTTCCTGCCATATGAAGCATTAATTTTTCCTGTTCTTTGGGATTCAGCCTCATGATATTCCTCCTCTCGAATTGTGCGAATTATAATATGCAAAAATCTGTTACTGTTCACTCCGTTCTCAGTAACGTAGCCAAAACACCTCGCGGGATAGTGGTGTGTGAACAGTAACAAAAATCTTCGTAGTACGCAAAAAAGAGCAGTCAATGGGATTCTTTCTCAGACCCCATTGTCTGCTCTTTGCACGAAAATTTTTATATAGGGGATTATAACTTGTGTTTCTTTGATGGTCAAGATGTTTTTTGTGAACTTTTTGTTTCTTCTTCTATTTCCATTATTCTGCTACAAGTCTGACCAATTTCCCAGATATCTTTGTTTAATTCTCCCCTTGACGATAAGCGCCCCCAAAGGTGTATCATAGTTTTGTGTTAAAGGAGGTAAACTATTATGTTTGAGACATTAGGAGAAAAGGCTGAGGAAAAAGCAATGGTGCAATTCCTTGAACGCTTTACGGACTATCCATTTCTGGTAAAGTTCAAGAATTCCGAATATCCAATCGGAGAGGGAGAACCCACATTTACAGTAAATTTTAAGGAAACAATTCCTCTGGCCGAGCTGCTAAAAAGCACCTCCCTGGCATTAGGCGAGGCTTATATGCGGGGAGATCTGGATATTGAAGGAAATCTTTACGAGGCACTGGATCATTTTCTGGGACAGATGAGCAAATTTTCTACCAATGAATCTGCTCTGAAAAAGATCATGTTCAGTTCTACATCCAAAAAGAATCAGGAAAAGGAAGTCACCAGCCACTATGATATCGGAAATGATTTTTATAAATTATGGTTGGACGAAACCATGAGTTATTCCTGTGGCTACTTCATTCATGACGATGACTCTTTATATCAGGCACAGGTCAATAAAGTAGATTATATTCTGAAAAAATTGCATCTGGAAGAAGGTATGAGTCTTCTTGATATCGGCTGCGGATGGGGTTTTCTGCTGATTGAGGCTGCTAAAAAATACAAAGTACATGGTACAGGAATCACTTTAAGCCACGAACAATATACAGAATTCCAGAAGCGCATCAAAGATCAGGGTCTGGAAGATTATCTTACAGTGGAACTGATGGATTACCGTGATCTGCCGAAACATAACTATCAGTTTGACCGGGTAGTCAGTGTGGGAATGCTGGAACATGTTGGTCGTGACAATTATCAGCTCTTCCTTGACTGTGTAGAGAAAGTTCTGAAACCAGGCGGATTATTCCTGCTTCATTTTATCAGTGCACTGAAAGAACATCCGGGTGATCCATGGATCAAGAAATATATCTTTCCAGGCGGAACTGTTCCCAGTCTGAGAGAAATCCTGAATCATATGGCAGAGGACAATTTCCACACTCTGGACATTGAAAATCTGCGTCTGCATTACAATAAAACTCTGCTCCACTGGGAAAAGAATTTCCGTGAGAATATAGAAAAGGAAAAGACCATGTTTGATGAATCCTTCCTGCGTATGTGGGAACTTTACCTGTCAGCATGTGCTGCAACCTTCCATAACGGAATTATTGATCTGCACCAGATTCTGATGACTAAAGGAATCAATAATGATCTGCCAATGACACGCTGGTATTAAAATAACTGCCTGGATTTTGTTTTTAAAATCCAGCAGTATATATATGATATTCCAGTACAGACCAGTAATCCATAGCAAGGGTTCTGAGCTGAATTTCTACCAGTTCCTTCTGTCTGCTCCTCTTCCTTTTTCCTCGGAACCGGCTTCTCACTCTGCTTATCCTGTTTTTTATTCTTTGATTTCTTTTTATTCATGATAGCCTGCACTTTCTGAAAATATTTGTATTTTTTATAATATATCATCTGCAGAGTATTTACATCAAAATCTATGTAATATGCAGGTAAAAGTTACTGGTAAATAAAGCCCGGTATTTACTCACTATTTTAAGTTTTAAGTATCAAGATTTATTCTATTTACAGGATTTTTGCCAGAAATTCTTTCGTTCTCTTATTTTCGAATCCGACGTTTTCAGTGAACAGTAATGAATCATCACAAAATTCATACAAAATGACACAGGATTCCATTGTTTCGCTGCATATCTACATGCTACACTAGATTACATATCTTATGGGCATTTCGCCCGCAAACAGAAGGATTCAGGCCAGAAGGCCGGGAGGTTTTTATAATGATTATTTACGTTGATGCATCCGTGATCCAGACCGGAAACGGAACAAAAGAAAATCCATTCAAAACTATTCAGGAGGCCGCTGCAAAGGCACTTCCGGGAGATGAAGTCATCGTTGCACCGGGATTATACCGTGAAGCTGTTAATCCGATTCACGCTGGAACGGCAGACAAGCGTATCACCTACCGTTCTGCAATAAAAGGACAGGCGCACATTACAGGAAGTGAAGCTGTCAAAGACTGGGAAAGTGTAGAAGGCACTGTATGGAAAGCAGTCATTCCGAACGGAATCTTCGGTGATTATAACCCATTTACTACCCTGGTATCCGGAGATTGGTTTATCGCTACATTTATTGCTCATACAGGAGATGTATATCTGAATGAAAAATCCATGTATGAAGTAACCACTCTGGATAAAGTTAAAAATCCACAAAAAAGTACTATCTCATGGGATCCTGATTTCTCTGTATATACATGGTATGCAGAACAGGATGAAGCCAATAATCAGACAATTATTTATGCAAACTTCCATGAAAAAGATCCCAATAAAGAAAATGTTGAGATCAGTGTAAGAAGAAACTGCTTCTATCCAGAAAGTGAAGGAATCGGATATATCACTCTCTCCGGTTTCCGCATCAGTCAGGCTGCTACTCAGTGGGCTCCCCCTACCGCTTATCAGGAGGGAATGGTCGGTCCTCACTGGTCCAAAGGATGGATCATCGAAGACTGTGAAATCTATGAATCCAAATGCAGCGGTATTTCTCTTGGTAAATATCTGCAGCCTGAAAATGATAACAAATGGTTAAAGTGGAAATACAAAGACGGAACTCAGACAGAACGCGACTGCATCTGCCAGGCTTCCTATGAAGGATGGGATAAAGAACACATCGGTTCCCATATTGTGCGCAGATGTGAGATCCATGACTGCGGTCAGACAGGTATTGTAGGACATCTTGGAGGCGTATTCTCTGTTATTGAAGACAACCATATCCACCACATTAATAACAAGCAGAATCTGGCAGGAGCAGAGATTGGCGGTATCAAAATGCATGCTGCTATCGATGTTATTTTCCGCCGCAACCATATCCACAACTGCACCCGTGGTCTGTGGCTTGACTGGCAGGCACAGGGAACCCGCGTTACAGGAAATCTCTTCCATGACAATGCTCTTCCTAATGACTTCGAGGCAGGGGATGACGCTGTCACAAGCGTAGGAGAAGATATCTTCGTTGAGGTTTCCCATGGTCCGACATTAATCGACCACAATATCCTGCTGTCTGACCGTGCACTGAAAATTGCAACCCAGGGTGTTGCCCTTGTACATAACCTGATCTGCGGTGGCTTCGTTTCTGTTGGTATCGGTACAGACAACGGTGCACCTGATATTCCATCTCCGAGATATACTCCATATCACACCAAACACGGAACTCAGGTTGCAGGATTTATGACCATCCTTCATGGAGATGACAGATTCTACAACAACATCTTCGTTCAGAAACCGATCCGTCCTTGTATGCAGGATCTGCTGATCTTATGGGTAACAATGGAAATATGTGGGATGACTGCAATGTGATCACAGGAACTTTCAAATTTAACGGATATCCAACCTTTGATGAATGGAACAGACAGTTCGAAGGTTACTGCGGAATGGGTTCTGAGACAACAGGCAACTGCTATTATGATCATCTTCCTGTATGGGCATCCGGCAATCTCTATTTCAATGGAGCACGTGCATGGGAAAAAGAAACAGATGCAGTCACAGATACAGAACACACTGTAGATATCTCTGTTGAAGAGAAAGAAGATGGCTGGTATCTGAAGACCAACCTGTATGATATCATCAAAGAAGAAAACGACGGTATCATCTCAACTGAAACACTTGGTATGGCATTCGAACCGGAGCAGAAATACGAAAATCCTGACGGAAGCCCGATTATCTTTAATCAGGATTTCTTTGGAAATCACAGAGATGTCAAAACTGTCGCAGGACCATTTACGGATAAAAAAGCATCTGAGCAGAAGCTCTTTTAACAACAAAGCCTCTGTATCTTGTGAAAAAACAAGATACAGGGGCTTTGTTAAATACCCCATCTTTTATATATACATATTCATTCTTCACATGTAATTTTCTTAGCAAATTCGTACTTTTTTAGAAAACACCGCTCTTGAACTCTCAAAGTTCATTTCAATCATCATTCCCTACATAATAATGTTAAGTATTTGTGTAAATTTCTCTATATATCATATACAAGACTTGTTGCAATATCATTTTTTCTATAATAATGAACCTCACATATATTCTTATTGAAATGAATAGAAATAAATTTTTTAAAATTATTCTTGCTAAAACGTTAAGCACCTGTCCTTTTATCCTTATGTATAAGTATAACAAGTAAAAAAGATTTCAACGAAGGAGGTTATGCTATGAAACAGACAACTGATGTAATGAATAAAAACCATGGTCTTTCCCCAAAAGAGGTATCCATAATGAATAAATCCAATTTACACAATAAACGTTTACAGAGTCTTAATAAAGGAAAAACAAAATCTCTTGGTCCTGTTGAGAAAATTACAATGACCTATGCAGGCCGGATTGATGGCAAAAAAAATCTGCTCCGTTGTAATGAAAATGGCATCTGGCAGTCCAGTACACTGAAACAAGAGGTAGATTCCTATGAAGAATTCTGTGCAGAACAAATGGGAAAACTGAAACTACAAGAGGAGGATGAATTTAAAAAATTGAATATTCTCTTCGATCAGGTTATTCCATTGAGAAAAAAGCTTTTGGAATCAAAAAATCTTTTGAGAAATGCTATGGATGAAGAAGTTGATCTAACCAGTCGAAAGGAAGGTGAGGACAACCTTACAGAAGTTCAGGTCACAGCCCGACGAAACCGTGAAAGAGAAGAATCTCTTAGGCCCTTTAAAGATGCAGTATCTAAATATGACAAAGAACTTTCTAATACAGTAGAATCTATTTTTACCAGTCTCAGTCAGATTAAAGAAAGCTTCGATTCTACTGTAAAGATTACCAATCGTATTCTTCAACATAGTCAGAGAAGAATCGATGTGTATTGGCACTCGGCAATACGTTATATATCGGAACTTCCAGCACTTCCGAATATTACATTCAGCAATATGTCTGAACAGTCATTTGCGGATCATTATGAAAAGCTGGTAGAAAAAGCAGAAAATCTTCGTCTTGAATTAGCATCTGAATTATGTGAGGAGGTAATGTAAATGTTATCATTTAGAAGAAGAGGACACAGGCCTATAAGCGAAGTAGATAGTAGTTTACATCAACTTGTTTATGATTTCCGTCGTCGTACAAATCTCCTGTTTGAAAACTACAGATCCGTCAATTACAGAAAACCTGAATCCTATAATCTGGAACAGTTAAAAAAAGAAATTGAAAACACTTTAAAAACCTTAATTGATGCCAGCGCAGTAGATGCAGGAAATGAAGATTGTCTCATCGACAAAATTCTCGGTCCAGTTCGAGATGGCATCCGATATCTGGATGACCAGGCTTTGGAACATAATGACTTTTATAACAGACAAGCTGCAAATATGAAAGTTCACAGTTTCGATATCGAAAAGATTCTCGAGTTTTGGAAAGAAAAAGAAGCTTCTATAACTAAAGAATACGAATCTTCTCAAATACTCTGGAACAAATACTGTGGTAGTAAAGAAAGGAAGGTAATAAGACATGACTGATAAAAATTTTTCTTTAAAAATGAATCAAAATGGTGAACTCATGCAATCACAGTCACATTTGCACAAACTGACAAAAGCAAAATACAAACCTGACACTCCTTTTCTCTGGGGACCAGTTTCGTATTTACTGATGCTAATTTGTACTACAATAGATCTGTCTTTTTTCCGTAGTCTTTTTCAACGGATTTCTTATGATGAGCCTGCCATGATACTTCTCGAAGTCAGTGGCATGGCCTTTGCAGCCGATATTGTTGCAGCTTTTGCAGGTATTTTGGCAAAACGTATCAAGCAAGGTCTTAGCAAAGATAAGCTGAACCTGGTATTATTGTTGTCTGTTCCTGTCTTTGCCCTTATCATAAATGGCATCCTTCGAGTTGCCACAATGTCTCTTTCTTCTGCAGACGGAACAATAGATTCTGCAACAATTGCTTTAACGATCATATCTATAGTAATTCCAATATGTACCTCTATTGGAAATTTCAGTATAGGTTGTCTTACATATGATCCTTTAGGACAGAAAATGTGTCGTGAAGAGATGGCACTCGACGAAATCAGAGACTACATCAGACGTTTAGAAGCAATAAAGAAAGAATGCGATTCCTTCAACCCGGAGCAGATTATAGAAATGGATCGTCAACATCTTGTTAATGCCAAAAAAGCGTTGATCAATGACGCTCTGATTCTCAGTGCTGATGCGAAAATTCAACTGATGGAGTACCTCGGTAACCCCACATCAACTAATGTACTCAGTAACTCCCATTGCAATGATATCTTTAATCGGCTCAATCGTGAGCTACAATCACTGGAAACTGCCTGCATTGGAGAAGCTATACCATCTTCAACTATTGAAGAGGCTAACACCAGAAACGCGTTGTTAACTTTTCGGAAGCTGTTTAAACAGGAGGAATCATTATGACAAAAAGAATCAGAAAAATCGTATTATTTACTATTGTGACTACACTTCTTACGGTAACCGGATGTGGTGATAAGAAAAACACTGATACTGCAACAAGCAATAAACCAGCCATTGCCTACATAGTAGCCAACACTGCAAATTCCAAACCAGTAGATTCATCAGCTCCAATTATTCAGGATACTATGATTGACTGTGCTGAAAATTATGGTTATTCGTTTATTGTGCGGGTAGATGGAGAACCCGAGCTGGTATCAAACGAAAATCTTGATATTGATCCACAGTATAAAAACGCAGCAAAAGAAAGATTAAAACGAGATGCAACTAACAAAGCTACCAATTTACTTCAGGTACTTGAAGGAGTGCACGCAGTAAATCCAGAATCTGATTATCTGGAAGCCATTCGCCTCGCGGCAGCCTCTCTCAGAAGCCTTGACAATAGCTATACCTCCCGAAATATTATCTGTTGTGGAAGTGGACTCGGAACTACGGGATATCTCAATTTTCAAAACAACCTGCTAAGTGCTGAATCTCAGACAATTGTAAAACTTCTTCAGGAGAAAGAAGCTTTGCCAGATCTTAGTGGTATAACAGTATACTGGATTGGGATGGCCCAGACCACAGCTCCACAGGAAAAATTAAATCCCAAACAGAGCAAGAACCTTGAAAACATCTGGAAATCTGTCATTGAAGCCGCAGGCGGTGAATTTGTACCAAATGACTACATTTCAGTATCCCAGAACGATGATACGACAGATGAACTTCCATCTGTAAGTATTGTTAATATTCCTTCAGATGATCCAATTGTGTTTGAACCGGAAATACTTGAACAGCCAGAACAGGAAGAAGAAAATGCTTTTGAAGAACCAGTAATCCTCGGAGAAAGTCAAATTCAGTTTGTTGGAGGTAAAGCAACCTATCTGGATGAGGAATCTGCTACAGAAACAATCCGCCCAATTGCTGAATATCTGCTGAATCACACTTCAGTTAATCTCCTTCTGGTAGGATCTACGGCCGGAGATATCACTGATGAATCTACACTTCGTCTGTCTCAGGATAGAGCAAATACTGTCAAGCACACATTAGTTGAATTTGGAGTTGACAATAAGCGCATCAATACCCTTGGTATGGGGGCAAGTGATCCCTGGCATATCAGCGGCGCAGGTTATGATGAAACAGTTGGTTCCGCTGCCAGTAGCAATCGCAAAGTCGTTTTGATTGATGCCAATACAGAACTGGCTCAGCAACTTATGAGCAGTAATTAACTTTATTACTAAAAAGTATCTCTTCGGATGTCTTTCTTAAAAAGGAGATTTAGTGATATATGATTAAAGAAATTAAGTCCAGGATAAATAAGCCCGTATTTCTTATAAGTGCTGTTGCCGGCGGCATCCTCTGGTTCTTCTGTAATTATCTGTATTCTACATATAGGCTAAAAATTGCAGGATTTTTAATGATTCCTGCCCTATGTACATTTTTATTTACATTTTTATTTCTCATTATATGGATCAGTTCTGTTGTGACTGGATCTTTTAATAAAAAGAACCATCTCTATACCAGTATATGGGGAATGTTGAAATATTTTTCTTTAAGTATCGTCATAATATTTTTTCTGTCTATGTTATTGGAATACTTATATGAACTAAATCCAAATCAGAAAATAACTGAACCGACCAGTTACATTTTTGTGATTGATGAATCTGCTTCTATGAGCAGCAATGACCCAAATGGGCTCAGATATAACGCAATTTCAGAAATTATGAACTCTCCTGAAAATACACTTCCCTACATGGTTTATGCCTTTTCTTCCGAATCAAGAATTCTTCGTGATATGGGATACCTTACATCTAATGAAGAAGAAATTCCAATAAATTGTGACGGGGCAACATCCATCAGAGAAACTACTCTTCGTATTTTACAGGATTATAAAGACAAAAAATGGAGCGGTGGTAAGAATCCCAAAATTATTTTTTTAACAGATGGCTTTGCTACAGATCTGGATAATGGTTTTCTATGGTTTAAAGGCAATGTCCAGAATTCAACACAGCTTTGGAAGAGTACTGCAAACTTGGAATCAATATCAGTACAGTTGGTCTTGGATCCGTTGATAAACAGCTTATGAGAAAAATGGCTGAAACAACAGGCGGCACATTTATCAGTATTAACCAGGCAGAAGATCTTGCTGATGCAATGAATACTGCTGCAACATCATATTCAGAAAGAAACCTGCTATCAATCCGTTATATGAAACATCTAAATAAGTTATTTGGATGTTTAAGAGTTCTTTTCCTTAGTCTTATTGGTTTAACAATCGGCGGGCTACTTGCTTTTGCTTATATGGATAATGCCAGTATTCCGCTTATTTTAATCAGCAGTGCTATAAGTTCAGTATTGGGCAGCATCCTTTTTGAACTGGGTATTCAGACTGATGTTTATCAAAGTATTCTCTGGTTTCTCCTCTGGATTCTATACGCCTCCACTTTGGGATACTCATATCCTGAAAATAGTATATTGGGATCATCGCATATGAGGATTTCCTCCAAAAGAATCCAGACATCCGGATATCATATTAAGAAAGGACAAGAATTGAGAAATGTTAATATAAAACTATAAAAATTTCCAGAATACTGCTGAACTAAAATAAAATGATTTAAGCCATCTGATAGAAAAGAGCTGGCACAGCCAGGTCAAACATATCAGATGGCTTTTTCATATGAATGCCAACAACCTGAACATCTATCATTATCTCTACACCCTGCTGCTGTATATACCGGACTGTAAAAATGATCCCACAGACATAAAACAGTTGTTGTCATGGAGTGACTTTATAAAAAAAAAAATGTGCAGGAATCATAGATATCGAAAAAGTACTCACCGCTTACACTCAATTCACTTGAAATTTAACGAAACAGTGACTTAATCATATATCCAATACCCAAAATTATAATTATAATTGGCATTACAGCATTTACCCATGCCCACATATTGTTTGTAAAAGCTGTAATAATAAACTCCTTATATTTCACACAACTTACGATTACGAGAAGTACTCCTGTCAACAACCATCCGAAAATAAATCTTTTTATTACACTCCATACCGTTACCATCTGATAATCCCTCCCTTTTCTCCTTACCATCTCCAAAAGCGTCTACGCATTTTCCACTTCAACCGCACAATGAGATAAATCACTACAATTACAACTACCAGAATCAAAGCCCCGGAAGACAGCAAATTTGCCATGAATATGGCAATTCGTACTGTTACAGCTTTGAAATTGACAATAATAAAGATTGCCGCCAGAACCGAAATCACCGAACAGATGATCATTGCAAGGCTCACTCCTAACATGTTTCTGCTGCCTTCTCCTCTGTAACTTTCCTGCTCGAAAATGTCACCTGTGCGTCTCATGTATACATTACCTCCCCAACATTCTTGTATATTTCTCATCTTCCTAATCTCCTATAGTTTTTCTACATCCACGCCAGACAATATTAAACAATCACCGGTACGCCTGTTACAGCAGGCAGGAAATCTGTTATCGGAATAAGATAAATATTTGCATTTGCCGTTGTTTTAACAGCCAGATACGTCGAAGATCTGCCCCAAAAGGATGATAGTTCTTATCTGACGGACATGATGTTATGACACAACTGATCTCATGCATATCTCTTTTCCGCTGTATATCTTTCATCAAATCCAGATGACTGGTCAGCAGAATTGTTGGCATATCATTTCTTTCCAAAGCACTGCGAAACAGGTCAAACACCATTATCTGATTTCCGGCTTCGCTCCAGTAATCAGGAGATCTCCCTGAATTCTTCTGAAAAAAGATGCACAGTCTATATGCCCTTCAAGCACACGTCTTGCTGCATTCAACCGTGTACACTCCTTAATAATCATTCCTTTATTACTCATAACCTTACCTGTTCCTTTCTGCCAGATACTTCCGATGCAATTAATTATCTGTATAGTGGCATTGTAAACAGAAATGGATCTTCTCCTGCCAGTGACACCACTGCTTCTCCATTCTTCAACTTAAGAATATTCCAGTCTTCTACTGTGTGGCCTGCCCTTTGAATATTGAGATTTGCCTGTTGTGCGGAAAGACTGAAATTCTGATAATTCTCACCAAGACGATTGATCACAAACTGCCGGGTATCATAATCATTAGTTCTGAACGCAACCATGTTCTGGAACGAAGATAAAATATTTTTAGCTCCAGCTTCTCCATACTGCTCCTCAAGACCACAGGTGTTCTGGAGGCCACACATCACCTTGACTCCCAGTGAACGTCCAAAATTGAGACCATCTGACAAATGATCAAGTTTTGGAAGAAGAAGCATCTCATCCAAAAGAAAATACTTATTGGTTTTCACTTGCTGTCTTCCACCTAATGCATTAGCAAGAGCTCGATCAATAAGAATAGCGTACATAGGTGCAAGAAGCTGACCTTTACGGAGATCATATTCAATAAAAACTACTTTTTTCTTTCCACTACACATGATGTTCCTCATGGAAAACTCTCTTTCAGGATTTGCCTGAGCGAATGGTCCCACAAACATCTTCTTCAGCACAGATCCAATGTAACTGTTAACACCCTGCGTCTGATTTCCATTTCCTGAGATATAGTCAATGCAATTGCGCTGATCTGACATATAATTTAGGCTAAGAATCTTCTTCAGGTTCTCATTGGTACAGTGTGTAAAAAAGTTGATAAGTTCCTTGTTATTCAATTTTGACTGGTCAGAACGCCAATATGTTCTCATATAATAAATCATGACTGCCGCAACCACCTGCTCTGCCATGGCCGGAAATATCGGCTGTGTTGTACTGTTCATGGACTGAAACAGCTGTTCACAAAGATTCAGAGCATCCTCATCACTTTCCATCGTGTAAACCAGTTTTCTGTCCAATCCCCGTGGCATTACTTCTGCAAAAACGTTGTGATAAGAAGTAATTGTGCGATATACCTCACCATTACCGATTATGACTTTTTCCTCGTCCGGAATCCTATGACCAAAAGTTTCCAGATAATCTCCCTTTGTATCAAAAATAACAATCACATCCGTAGACTGCATTGTAGAAATCATACGATCCAATGTCATGTTAAAAAAATTAGTCTTACCAGTACCCGGTGCACCAATTGCCAGAAGACCATACGCCAGCATATCCTTACTGACGCCGAAAAGTTTCCGTGTCTTTGGATCCTGAAATAGCACAAAAGGATTCTGTGATTTATCAGCAGTCCATACCGGAACTGAAGCTTCTCCAACACTCTGTCCTAAAATAGTCTTTGTATACATACCGCTGTTTCTTTGCTGGTTGCTGCCTGCTCCAATTCGTTTCTGTCCAAAATCAAATGCCATATACTTCCTCCTAAATATCCATGCCGCCATCGACACCATCACAATCTTCATCAATCCCACCATCATCGACTGAATTATCTGAGATGCTATCAGCAATATCAGTCTCATTTTCACTGATAGCATACGGATCACCCGAGAAATCAGAAGGAGCATAATCTGCTGTCAGATTAAAAAGTGCTGCATCCGTTTCCTCCATTAAGTCTGCATATTCTTCAACTCCCATTAAATCCCGCAGATTATCTTCCGGATTTGGTGCATCATATGTGTCTGGAAGGGACGAAGACATATCATTCCATTCGACCTGATTAGCATTACTTTCATTTGTAAACGAATTATAAATATTTTCTGAATGACCATCTGCATATGTAACCGTGTCATTGACTATAAACGTTGACGGTCTGTCTCCAGGCTGGCTGTTAACAATCGCTGTTTTTTCTGAATAAATATCAGCACCATTCTGTAAGGCATTACGCTCACCCCTTTCGATAGAAAGATATCCTCCGTGGTTTAAATCTTTGTTTTGGGCAACAACGTTCGCTTCGCTGTTATCACCCGCGAGCGAAGATGCGTTTACATGACCTTTTTCATCGCCTGGCAGATAAGCATCCGTACGGGACGGCATTCCCGAATGATCACCTTTTTCCACGGAAAGTGGACCCTTCCAGCTCACATTTCCATTCGTAGAATCAATTGAACTATATTCCGACTTATGCATAAATCAAATCTCCTTCTTAAATATCCATACTATCATCAACGCCATCCAAACCATTGTCAGTGATTGACACATCTTCATTAGTTGTTTCAATATTCCCCATTTCCTGAGTTTCTTGAAACTCCTGAACTGCATCAAGATACTGTTCGGCCATTTCACCCGTTGATTTAAGGGCATCTTCGTTACTCATATTGGGATCGTTCATTGCATGTGTATAATATGCATTTACAGAATCTCTAAGTGTATGGTTATATTCCTCCAAAGATACTGGCTTATACTCAAAACTCATTTTTCATCCTCCTTCAATGTTGATAAATTTCTATTTGTTCTTTCTCTCTCTGCTGCTTTCAATTGTCTGTTGTATTCTTTTGTTATCTCCTGATATAGTTCATTCTTCTGTATGTCATATCTTCTGGTAATAATCGGACGTTGTCCACGTCTTATAACCACTTCCTGACCGATTGGCATGTAAAGTATATCCTCAAGCGGCCTATTCAGGCGCAAACTCATATTCTGGGCAGTTTTCAAATCCATACCGCCAAGATAAATATACGAATCACAGTTATTTATAATTGTCGTTGCATTTCCTGAACCATACATTTGCTCAAGCTGACTTTCTGATTGCAGCAACAAAGTAACCGATATTCTTTTTTCACGAAAAATACTGATATATTCTGTAAAGTTTAAAATACGGCTTCCTGTTGCGAAATCATCGCACAAAACATGTACCGGAACCGGAAGCATACCGTTCGGGCATTGTTCCGCATACTCAAAAAGCTGCTTAAATATCTGTGCATAAAACATATTGATGAAACAATTGAGTGTTGGATTCACAGCACTAGTAGTCACAAAAAGAATTGTTTTTTTCGATGCCATTTTCTTAAAGTCTATTTTTTTCTTCTTTACCAGCATTTTTCTAAGATCAGGGGTAAAAATTGTATCAATGGTTGTATTCAATGTTCCATAAACACATCCCGCCGTTCGGGCTGGAAGACAGGAAAAAGACTTATAGCAGGATACGGCAAAACATCCAGGTTTTTTTGAGGCAATGTATTCAAATCTCGAATCAAGAGATGTTCTGATAGTCTCTCCCTGATTGTCAACTTCAAGACTGTCAAGTAATTTAAGAACATCTACAAATGTTGCGTTTTCCTTCGTCATAAGTATATATGCGATTAAAGCCGATAAAAGAGAGATGGCGGCTTTATCCCAATATGGATCAGCATTTGACTTTTCCTTATGTGGGTCAGCTTTCACGATTGATTCTGCAAGAAACGTTATATCATGGTAACTTTCCACATACTCCAAAGGATCGTAGGCGCAGTTACTTTCAAGGGGATTTACATAGTTTAAATCAAGAATTTCATATCCTCTCTCTTTAAACAAGGGTTGATATTTTTTTACGATACGTCTCTTCGTCACAGTAGCTACCAGACTTGATGTTTTGGTTTCCAGCAATCGTGGTTCTGAAATAGACATAGTCTTACCACTTCCACTGCCTCCGCAGACAATAATATTGTTATTTAATCCGGTCTCATTACAATCCATACTGTAAAAACAACCTTCGCCCAAAATCATTCGCTCTTTCTCCATATCTCAATTCTCCATAATTTTATTGAAGTCAACAATCTCATCACAAAGACCAAACTCTCTACTTTCTTCCGGACTGTAGTAATGATCATAACTGGTTGCCTTCTCAACTTCTTCTTCACTTTTTCCGGTATGTCTGGCAAGTATCTGATTCATCCTTCGTTTTGTTTCCAACAAGCTCTCCGAAATTGATTGAATCGATGAACTGTTCCCACTCACCCGATTTCCAAGCAACGGTTCATGAAGCATTAGTTCTGAGTGTGGAAGCATATATCGCCCGTGATTTCCACTGGAAAATAATACTGCCCCCATACTGTAAGCCCTTCCAATGCAGAACATCCTGATCGGAGCTTTACTTGCCTGAATCACATCATAGATTGCCATCCCGGAATTAATCTCTCCGCCTGGACTGTTAATCAGAACATCTATAGGCTTATCAGTATCTTCTTCATTAAGAATCAATATCTTTTTAATAAATTCACATGCAGATTCTGAAGAAATTTCCCCTTCTATGAATACTTTTCTTTGTGATAATAATTTCGAATCAGCAGATACCTGCGTAATACCACTTGAACTTTTAACTAAAACGTTCATTACTCCACCTCCGTTTTCTTTTCGCCAAACAGATCCATATGTACTTTCGGGATTTCTTCTGAAGGTAACTTCTCACCATCAGCTCCCTCTTCTGTAATCTCCTGACTTTCTGCCTGACGCGTCATCATTGCAGCTAAATCTGAATCTCCTATTTCAGAAAGTATACTGTAAAGTTCTTCCTCATATTTCTTCTCACACATTGCAATGGCTTCTTGTGCATAACCTTCAGCAAAAATAATTGATGTAATACCAGCGCCATATTTTTCAAACATGGCAGCGGTACAGAAAATGCTATTCTTTATACTTTCTATCGAAGGAAGTGTTTTATCACAATCAATATAACTTCTGAACCTAATCTCACCATCTCTGAAATCAAATTCAAAACATCCATTTCTTAATCCCCAATTGACTCTGTGGAGAAATTCTGCCATCTCCATCATCATTTTATTGTCTTCTTCATCTACACCAATTGGACAAATGCCATAAACAATAATTTCATTTGTTCTAATACTAATAAAATACTTAAGGCTATGAATCTTTCCTTTTATTCTCAATCCAAACTTAAAAATTCCATGTTCCTCATCAAAAGAAAAATTCCAGCTATCCTCTGTCAGAAACTGCTTTACAATATTTGCAATTTCAATGGAATACATATTTGTTTTCATATACATCCACCTTTCATTCATAATCCTTTAATATAAGTTCAAGACGTCTCATAGTTATATATAGAGAATCTATTATATGTACTTAACATTTTTTGCACTGTATCACAACATTCTCATTAACTCACCCGCCGCCTTTAAACGAACATTTTTCATACTTTTATCACCGAATTTTTGTCCGCTAAAATTACTTACAAAGGTAACTTCACACAGTCCAAATATTCTTTGCCATATAAATTGTGTTATCTCAACTCGCGTAGTAGTCGTTGGAATTGTACTATAAGACCTTCTTAAAATCCCTTTACGGATACAGACTCCATTATCTGGGGAGTAAGTATAATACTCAAACGGATTAAATACGTTTTTGGCTTTCCATACCACATCTTCATTTACAATAAGGGCAGTAGAATCTTCATAGTTGGGATTATCATCTAAACTTCTGTCGTCTGGAAACTTCTTTAAAAGCCAAAGAGAAAATAATGATAATCCTATCAGCAAGATTATTTCCACTCCACTTGGCATCTGCAAAATTGTTATCAATATTGTTAACGCTGTCGTCAAAAGAGCAATACGTCTTCCTGCACGATTTTCACTTATGATCATTGAAGCAAGTATCACGTCTAACAAAATTTTGATACCATTTACAGCAGCTTCATTACTGCGTGTATTAAGAAGCAAGAGTATAAACCAAACAATAAAACCCTTTCCCAGATTTATCAGGTTTCTTTTCAATGTCTCCATAAACATGTCTCCTCTCATAAAACATTAAACGGTTAATAGTGCACTTTTTATCATTCGGATTTTAAGGTTCTGTTTATTTCTTATGCAGCCCTCTTCATATCACTTTCATAAGCTATAGAATCTACATTTACCAAAATCTTCCTGTTTTCTCTTGCCCACCGTTTGATTGAGCAGAAAACTTTCGTCCCTTCAGGCACTCTTCCAGTCCAATAACCAAATGCTGGAATCGTGTGCTCTGTCCCGTCAGTCAGATCTGAATTTGTTTTCAGATCAATGTATAAACCAGAGCTGTTCTGTTTTCGTACTACGCCTTCCATTGAATCTCTCAGATTCATTATCTCAGTTTCGTTGCACTCGTAATTCCACATAGGTTTTTCCTCCTGTCTGTTTACCTGCGTTTATCTGTTATATTTATATATAACGGAATACGCACTTTCGCTTAACATTTTTACAGGACAAACTTTGCTTTTTTCATATACTTATCACTTAACATCCTACCTTGCGCACAGACTGTTTATAAATACAAGGTAACATCCAAAATCTCCTATTGTTTTTCGGAAGTACTTGTCATCTTCCTCATATCCAAGCTGATCTCTCCACTTGGCTGGTTTTCCTTGCATTTTAAGATATCTAGCAAGCATATTAAAATGCGTAATAACAGAATTATGACAGAATGTTCTAGATGAGTCACGATCCATTTTTTCTTCTCTGGATAACTGCTGCCATCCTGCCCGGATTGCAGCATATTTTGTAGCAACAGCGATCAGTTCTTCATACAACTGATTTCATCTGAATCTTTTTCAATTTCTGCCACTAATTCCCTATGAATACTCTGCATTTGTTCAATAGTTAAAGAATGCGGTTCTTCCATGTATATTGTAAATGTATTAACTTTCATTTCGATACCTCCTTGAAATCAAGCGTTATTCTGAAATATATGTCTGATCCAGGCTGCCTCCAGAACATCATAAACATATTGATTTGGAATTGCACCTTTGTAATATCTGGAGTTGTCACCACCTGACATTTTTACTGCAAAAGCCCCCACTGCACGGGAACGGGACTGACCGGCATAACAGTGTACCAGAAGTGTATCTACCATTCATGCTCAATTATGAATGAAATAATTTTTTCTGCCATTTCATCATCAAAAAGTACTGCTCCTGGTACTTCTTTTACAATATCATCAAAATATAGAGTCAGTACCCCTTTGCAAAAATTACTTTCTGAAAAAATAAATCCAAATCCTCCTGTGTGAGTATCCTGAATAGAAATAACTGCATATGTATCTTTACGTTCCGCATTTACTTCCAATCCCTCTGGATAATAATGTTCCATTACGTAATCAAATGCAGAATACACTGATTTTACCAGAACTCGTTTCATTTTTTGATTCTCCCTTAATCCCAGTAAATTCTATATGCTATATAAATAGCTTGAACACAGCAATTTTTTCTCAGCTTATTTTACTTTCTTCATAAACAATTTTCCTCCCTGTCTGTTTACCTGTGTTTATTTCTTATACGTATAGATAGTGGAATGTTCGCTCCTACTTAACCTTTTTGAAAACAAATTTAAAAAAACAAAAAAATTGAGGATCCGATATGCTTCGGATCCTCTGTTATAATATTATAGTTCTTTTTTTAATTTTTTCTGAAAATCTTTTACTGTCCTACTAACGCTTGCCTCATTACGTTCGTACTTTCCTGCTATCTCTCTTTGAGTTGGCAAAACACCACTTTTTTTCCATTCTTTTATCACATCTTTATTAATAAAAGAATACTTTTCATCTGTTTCATCCAAATCTAACCACAATTTTATTGTTAATATATCGGAAATAAGAGATTTCTGTCTGTCTTGCAATGAATTAAACACTTTTTCAATCTTATCTAGAACTTGCTTTTTGTTTTCTTCGTTTATAAACATCCCTTCAATATCAATATTGCTTGGAATACCCCCAATAATATCACCTTCTTCTCCATCTTCATTTGTAACATTATCACCTGTAGCACGAATATACGCTAAACGTACCAATCTCTAATCTTATTAATTGGAAGTTGCATTGCTTCAGATAATTTGGGATATAATTTCTCTAATTCATAATCTTTTCCTAATTTTTCTACAAGCTTAGTATATTTGTAAACATTTCGCATATCATTTTCAGAGATATGCAATCCTCCATATGTATTATCCTGATATTTCTTAAGTTGTATATAAGAATATTTTCGTTTCCACACATAATTAAAATAATGGAGGAACTCTCCTTTTGTACCGTCAAAACTCTTAATGCATTGAATCGCAACTTCTGTAATCTCATATCCATACGATTTATACTTTTTACAATTAACTGAAAGCAGATAATTATACAGATGCTCTATCATTTTCGTACGTTCTTTCATAAAAGCTATCTTTTCTTTTCTTTATCCAAAGAAAGATTGGTGATTCATTAATCAGCTGTTCATATTTTTCTTTATCATTTTTATTGTACATATTGTCACCTACCTCCAAATCAAAAAGTTAAAAGTAAGTTCAACATGCTTCTTGCCTTATCTGAATCGGTGCATTCAATAGTATTTGTGATAGAACTCAGACAATATAACGGAACCATATCGCAAATTCTGGTATTGACCGCCCGTCCATTTTCAAAATCAGCCTGTCCATAAACAATATTTTCTACAGTGCAGTTTAAAAATTTCTCTGCGAAACCAAGTGTTGTAAATAATATAATCGGTAGATCTTTCGGACCATAAGTGATATCAACATAAATATGAGAATCGTCTGAAATCTGAGCTACTATATCCTTCAGAAGCTGTTCATGTACTGTCTGATGTTCTTCAAATTCAGAGTCTATAATCTTGTACTCAATAGCAGCCCCAATCTCTTTGTTTACTGCTTCTAATTCTTCTTTAAAAAATGCTATATTTCTCTTGTAGTAATCTTTTTTATCTTTTTTGACCAGAATAATAACTTCAAGTTCATCGTTCGATTCCATTGTTTTCTCAAGAAATGCACAAATTGGATAGCGAACTTTCCTTTCTGATACCGGAAGTGATTTATCCTTACTTGAATAAACAACCTGATCAATATTTTCTTTCATTGAAATACTGCAAATAATAGTTTTTTTCATTTTATACACCTCTCATTATAATATTGAAAATAGGCGTTTGCGAAACGCCACAAGCCGCATAAATACGGCATTTTTTGTTACCTATAAACAAATAACTCCTCACCGGATATGGTATAATAGAGTTGACTAAAAACTATAAACCTACATCCAAGAAAGG
>ENA-OQJH01000010-OQJH01000010.1-human-gut-metagenome-genome-assembly--contig:-NODE-10-length-90174-cov-3.143681_pt1 | contig 90174 bp, 107 predicted proteins | sample MGYA00242597_ERZ504763 | MGnify/ENA primary metagenome ERZ504763 (study PRJEB26092, sample SAMD00036359) | human gut metagenome | host: Homo sapiens | study: EMG produced TPA metagenomics assembly of... | reverse complement strand
TTTGTGTCTGGATTTTCCACTGAAACAAAAATCCAAAAAGACCGGATCATGTCATTCCAGTCTTTTGGATTTTTCCTTTTCCTATTTTACCTTAACCTTCCATGTATAATATTGCGTATTCTTAGAAGTCTTGATTTTTTATTTACCTTTACATTTTTACTTGCGTCAATTCTTACATAATAAGTTTTTCCGCTCTTTAATGCCTTTTTCCCGAATTTTCTGATAGTTGCACTTGTCTTTTTGCTGTTATAGGTTCCAACCTTTTTGTAACCAGAGTTCTGTTTATCGGAAATATATACCGTATAATTTGATGCGCCTTTCACTTCTTCCAGTTTAACTGAATCTTTTTTTTGGAATCTTTACAGACAGTTTGTAAGACGGATCCTTTGCAAAATACAGTACGTCAGACCATTCACCATATGCTTTCTTGTTATTGCTTAAGTTAACGTAACCTCTTACCTTGATCTGGTAAAACTGTTCTTTTTTTAATTTATTTGTAGAAACACGGAATGAGGCACTTGAAGTACGTGAGCCCGAATAAATTTTCTTTTTGGAATTGTCATAAATAATATATTCATAACCATTTGCAGCATTTGCTTTTTCCATTCAAAATATGCAGCATTTGATGCCGGATAAAAAGCCGTGTTCTCTACACCTGTGATCTTAGTAGGTGTCACTGCTGAATTTGAATAATAACCACCGGAAGTTGCATATGCGGTATAACCTGTACTGCTTGTTCTTCCTGCATAAATATGTCCCTGATAACGACTGTTCTTCTTTAATCCTGTGATCTTGACACTGTTCTTTTTGGAAACAATCTCTGATGCATTGTTTTCGCTCGTTCCACTCTGATAACAGGTCAGTTTGTAACAGTTTGCCCCGGAAGCAGCCTGCCAGCTCAGCGAAATGGATGTCGTGCCTGCTCCGGTCTGTTTTACAGAATTCGATACCACCTGCTCCGGAACTGTCACAACTTCGATCGCTTTTGACCATGCAGTATCATCCGGTGCACTGGATGATTTTGTTGTAGATGTTCCGATCTGGACATAATAACTCTTTCCCGCAGAAAGACCGGAAATATAACTTTCGGATGCATTATAATTACGTTTGCTTCTGGTGGTATTGCTCTTAAAGCCTGCATCATCACTGACGCGGTAATAATAGCAGATATCATTCTGCATAACAGCGTTCCACTGCACTGTTACAGAACTGCTGCCCGCTTTTACCTGTTTCACGCCTGCCGGTGCAGCAGTCTGTGCATTCGCATCAACTCTTCCGACAAGAACTAATGTCAGCGCAAACAGCATAACAACTAAAATCTTTTTTGTCTGTTTTCTTAACATTTTTATTCTCCTCTTTTTTATATTATCAATTTTATTTTACATCTTATATCACAGGAATGCAATCCTACTTCTTCCCAGCCTGATTTTTTCTAAAAAACTTCTTTTAAATCCGGCACGAATCATACAATCCCTGAATATATTCTTTAGACTGTACTGCATTCTCCGGCGTTGTATTTTCAAGCGTCACATGTATATACGGCTTTCTCTCCTTAATGAAACGAATAATCTTCTCATAGTTCATCTCACCTGTTCCTGCAGCGACTGACACCAGTTTCCCATCCTGCACCACAAAATCTTTCATATGGACCATTGCAATATCATCTCCAAGCAGCTCTATCGCTTCTTCTATGATCACATCCCTGTTCTGATAATTGCTGATATCCAAAAGATTGACCGGATCAAAAATGATCTGAAGATTTGGAGACGCGATCTCATCAAGCACTTTCCGCGCTCTCTTCGGATTGCATACGATATGTTTCCACACCGGCTCGATTGCAAAAATAACGCCCATTTTTTCTGCATAGGAAATCACCGGTTTCACATTCTGTATAAAAATATCCAGCGCCTCATCCGAGTGATTTTTTTCCTCAAACTTATATGCCTCGTTGACAGCACCTGTCTCTGTTCCGACTACCCCGACGCCAAGCAGTGATGCAAACCGAATATGCGCCAGATAACGGTGTGTGATCTTTGCAAGCTGTCCTTCATCTGGATTTGCAAGGTTTAAATAACATCCCAGTACGGCAATATCAAGATCGTTTTTTGCAAATATTTTTTTCAAGTACATTGCATACCCCGGAGTCAGTGCCCCATCATCCACCGGATATTCCGTGATTACTTTTGAGAGTGCCAGATGTCCGCACAAAAACCCCTGCTCCTTTGCGATTGCAAGGCGCTCCTCAAGTGGTGCTTTTTTGATATCATGTAAACGTATTCCTAACTGCATATGTTTTCCTCTTTCTGTTCTACTGCACGAAATGGTCAATTCCCTCTGTAACAAGAAGTTCTCCATCCTGTCCCTCTATTTCCACGTTTTCTAATACCAGTTCTTTGATGTTGCGCGCAAAGATTCCCTTCTTTGTACACTCTTCCACACCGGAAGACATGGCAGGAACGCCGGATTTCGGATTCTTAGCATATGTCACTGTAATATTTTTCATAATGATCTGCTCAATTTTCTGTTCCGGCAGTCCATCAAAATATGCAGCTGCCACATGACAGTTTTGGGCTTTAATATCTTCAAAATCAAGTCTTAAGATCGCAGGTGTACCATCATCTACCGGCATTTTTTCACGGCTCTGGACAAACTCGGTCTTGCCGTCCGGATCACAGAAATAAAAACAGTTTATCACAAACGGCGTCATAACCTGATCCATATCGATTTCCGGAAATAATCTGATCTAAAACGGCATCTTTTCCCCGTCCTCTGCGTGTCTTGATACGTAGTCCCCGGTCTGTATCGTAAAACCGGCATTCTTCCACGACCAGATTTTGACACCGCCAGCCATCTCACTTCCGACTGTTACTGCACCATGACCATTTTCCATCAGGCATTGTCTGATATGGATATTTTCAGAAGGTGTCCTATATTTCTTTCCCATATAGATCTTACCAGACTTAACTGCTATGCAGTCATCTCCAAGTGAGAATTTCACACCGACAATATCTACATTTTTGCATGATTCAGGATCCAGGCCATCCGTATTTGGCGAATCGCTTGGATTGTTGATCGTAAGTCCGTAGAATTTCAGGTTATCTGAAAATACGGATGCAGTGTCCAGGACGGACTGTTCTTGAAAGTTACACCACAAAGTGTCACATTCTGACAATGGCTTAAGAAAAACAGACGCGGGCGGAATGCTCCTACCATGACTTTCGGATTTTTCCACCAGTTTTCTTTTGAAGCATTGCCATTTATCGTTCCTCTTCCGTAGATCAATACATTTTCTACATCCAGTCCGGTGATGATGCCGGCAAACATCGGTAATGGATTTCCTTCCCACGTTCCTAAATTATATTCACCCTGTTCATCATAACTTTCAATCATACCAGGAAATTTCGGATAGACCGCCCTGTCTGTATCTGCGATAAGTTCTGCTCCCTTTGCAAGCTCAAGGCGCAGATTACTTTTTAAAAACAGACTGGTAATGCGATAGCTTCCCTTTGGAATAAGCACACGGCTTTCCTTCGGACAGGCTAGGATCGCTGCCTGTATAAACTTCGTATCATCCTGTTTTCCATCGCCTGTGGCACCAAAATCACGGACATTTAATGTGACAAATTCATATGCTGTAACAAACGATACCGTTCCTAGTTCGGTACCATCTGCTGTTCTTACAGAAACCTCATAGGAAGTCTGCGGTTTTAAATCAAACAATGAATTTATAACCGTATCCGTTGAAAATACCTCTTCACCGTTCAGCAGAACATGATATGTTTCTTTTGTATTGTAAATTCCACCATCTGCAATTTCAATGACCGCATTGCGGGCAGATTTCATAATCAGTTTTACTTCCATGACTCTTTTCCTCCCTATTCCGACTGTTCCATCACAAGCAGATCATATTGTTCTATTGTTCTTGCTGTAATGTCTGACAGATATTCCGTCTGATCTGTCATGCCCGTATTTTTCAGATGCCCTGCCATTAAAGCACCTGTTTCTGCATATTTTTCTTTCAGCAAAATTCCAATATTGCAGCCCTTTAATATGGCATAGGCAAGTTCCGTTGTTTCTTCTCCCTCAGCTAACGCATCCTTTAATACGCGTTTATAAACTGCGGTCAAAGTGCGGTATTTTTCATAAATCTCAAAACTGATTCCATCAATCACATCCACCAGGGCTGCTAAATATGCATTTCTTGCTTTTGCATCGGCAAATCCGGCTGACGCCTCATCTTCCATCCGGTCAACGATCTTATTGTACCGCTCTTTTTTCCCACATACCGTTTCATATTCCATAAAAAAGGCATGGCACAGATATCCTCCGGCAATTCGCCTGCGCTGCACGGATCTGTTCTGCTTTCTCCTTATATACTCCATCTCCTGTTTCTTTATAAAACATGACTGCTAGTCTTCCGAGCCGGTCTGCCTCTGATTCATTCAGAGAAGCAATCGCCTCTTCCGGCATCTGCATAAGTTTTCTGATATCTTCCTGTCTTTTTGTTTCCATTTGTCTCCCTCGTTTTTCTGATACTGACTTTTTATGCTTCGATATCCATGAATAAATAAAATTAAAAAATCTGCATACAATTTTGTGTTCTCCGGCAACCGCATAAATACCTGTCATTGCCCCGGTAAAGCGCTTACCCATATGAATTCCTTCATCGCATAGATAATAAACATTCGCAATCTCTGCTGCTATATGTTTTTCTTCCCCCTGCAGCCGGTAAGTAAAACGCCGCTTTAAATACTCTGTTTCCACTTTCAGGCTGATCTTTTTCCCTGAACAATCACATGGAAGCATCTGTCTCTCATGCAGAACATCTTTATCCCCAATATGTTCTTTTACCTGGATATAATAAGAATTTTCCCTGCAGACTGCAAGACACACCCATGTATTTTCGTCATAATAACAGACTAAACCTGCTTCCTGACCACCTGTAAGTCCCGGTATCACAAGTTCCGTTTCCGCAGTAAAACAAAACGAAGTCTGTCTCTGCAATAAAATATTTTTAGCAGCCACATCTCTGAGTGGAAAACGGCTCCCTTTGATACGGATTCCTGATGAGAGAAAACGGATTCCTTCCGGCTCCGGTGCACGTGGTGTCATCCATTTTGGGTTCCAGCCAATATCCGGCTCTTCTTCCGGCATCCACACCGGAAGATCCGGTTTTTTCTGCAGAACCGAAGGTCCCTTTAAACCGTTTACGACCGGCCAGCCATCCGCCGTCCAGCTGATCGGATCAAGCGCCGTCTCCCTTCCGAGCATGCTGTAACCATCTCCGATCATCCTGCCACAGAGATACACCATATACCACTCCCCGTTCTGGGTGCAGACCGGTTTCCATGACCGCAGCGCTGGATCGCCGCTCCCTCATCCATCTGACGCATGATCGGGTTATACGGACACGGTTCATAATTGCCCATTAAAGTCTTGCTTCTTGCAACAGAGATCCTGTGCCCGGCTCCGGTTCCACCCTCCGCCAGAAACAGATAGTAATAGCCGTCTTTTTTTAACAGATGCGGTCCCTCCGGCGCACGTTTCTGATCCCCATAATATAATAGTTCTGCCTCCGAGATCTGCTTTGTACAGTCCTCGTTTAATTCTAAGATTCTCGCCCCGCGGTTTAACAGCATATAATGTCTTCCATCCTCATGAAAGATGGACGGATCGATTCCATCTTCATCGATAAATGCCGGCTTACTGTACGGTCCCTCCGGTTTCTCTGAGCTCACCACGATCTGTTTGCGGTATACGGTTCCTGTGTCATTCAGTCTATAAGTTGCCGTGATATAAAATTTCCCATTATCATAGGAAATATCCGGTGCCCAGTAACCTCTGCCGCCCTCCAACTCATCCAGTGATGCCCACTCCGTCTCTGTAACCGCATGGCCGATGATCTCCCAGTGGATCAGATCTTTCGAATGTGAGATTGGGATACACGGAAAAAAGATAAACGAGGAATTCACCATATAGTAGTCTTCCCCGACTCTCACAATTGATGGATCCGGGAACATGCCACGGCGTATCGGATTATGATACATCTCCTCATAAGATGCACCTATGCGCTCTTTATAATAAGAAAGAAGTTTCTCATCTTTTCTTTCATATGCAATCTGATATGGTGTCACACACCATCTGTCACCGGCAGTAATATCCATTCCGACCTTCTCCACCAGATACCGGTTCAGCTCCAGATTCCCGGATCTCGCTGCATAGTGCAGAATCGTCCGGTGGTCTTCATCCATTGTGTTCATACTCGCTCTCGAATACTCGACAATATATTTTACAATGGGAAAATCTCCAAGTTCTGCGGCATATAACGCAAGCGGCACACCTTTTTCCGTCGTATCATCAATACAGGTGGATTTTCCGTCAGTTCCCGGATCACACCATCTAAATTTTTCTGTTCTAATTCTCTCAAAAGCCCCATATTAATCTTCTAATGCCTCTACGTGCAGATATTCAAAATCCCCATAACCGCCGGCTTCTTTATCGCCAACAATATTCGCAAACAGACCGATCTTTGCGCCGACCCAGGTATGGTCAGACGGTGTGAACTCTGCCCGCACCTCCGTCCATGAAGCTGGATCCGTATCATCGGTCAGTGAATAATAACAATGAAATACACTACCGTTATCTTCCTCGCGCACCGCAAAGATCAGATAAACTTTTTCCTGTCCCTCCGGCAGTACCAAAAGCTGCTCTGCCTTCTCGCGCATTCCATCCTCACCGTCATAAGATTTTCCAAGGATCAGACGTTTCTGACCTCTGATCATGCGGACTGCAAGATATGCATAGTGACCGCCCATCATGACCATTCCCGCCTGCTCCTGTTCAGACAATGCTGAAATGTCAACACAGACAGACGCTCTAAAATATGGGCAGACCAGTTTTTCCGTCAGCACATTCGAACACTCCCAGAGGATCGGCTCCGCTTTTCCGGATGGATTTTTACAGTATAATCTCAAAAATCCCTTTCTCTCTTTCAAAGAATAAAAATCATCCTTCGGATTGCCAATCCACTGCCACTGCAAGCCGAGTTTTTCCGATGAAAAGTCATCTCCCGCCGCAAGGTAACAAGGTTTCTCTGTGATTCCGGTATTTGGTTTTTTATGGATGATACATGGTTCCCCACAGCCATCCACTGCATTGATCCCCATGACCGGCCAGTCATTTTCCCATACGACCGGCTGCATATGGACAATACGTCCGTAAAGTCCGCGATCCTGAAAATGAAGGAACCATTCATCGCCGTTTACCGTATCTACCAGTGCTCCCTGGTGCGGTCCGTTTACGATACTGTTCCCCTGATGAAGCACATTTTTCTCCTCATACGGTCCGTAAATGTTTTTGGAGCGCAGAATCACCTGCCATCCGGTCTTTACACCGCCTGCCGGAGCAAAAATGTAATAATATCCGTTTCTCTTATATACCTTTGGTCCCTCGATCGTCGGCTGTGTCTTAAGTCCACAGTAGAGGATATGGTCCTCCCCCGTCGCCTTTGTTCCATCCCATGACATCGGGAAAATACCAAGATGACTCTTAAATCCAATACGGCTCTTCGCATAGCCATGGATGATATATGCATTTCCATCTTCATCCAGAATGGGCAGGAATCGATCAGACCTTTTCCGGCTAACACAAGTACCGGTTTTTCCCAGGTCCCAAGTGCATCTTTTGCGCGCACCATGTAAATACCCTCATCCGGCATTCCATAGTAAATGTAAAAATATCCTTCATGGTAACGGATCGCAGGCGCCCAGACACCCTTTGCATGCTGCGGCAGATCATAGCCCGGCTCATCGATCTTTTCGATCGCATAATTTTTCAGTTCCCAGTTTACCAGATCTTTGGATGTTAAGATCGGCAGTCCCGGCACATAGTTAAAGCTGGACGCCGTCATATAATAGGTATCCCCTGCGCGTATCACATCCGGATCGGAATAATCTGCAAAAGTATCGGGTTTTTATAAGTTCCATCTTCCTGATCTGATTTCCATAATAATGACATAACCCTCAAATCCTCCTAAACACTGGTTTTATTTCCTGATACAAAAATGGCAAGGGATCACTCCCAAGCACTAATAAATCACTATAGATACCGCCAAGTTCTTTTAAACCTCTCGCAATACATCCTGCATAGACAACGGCACCCATATATTTCAGATGCGTATTGTCGGTCAGCCCGTCCATATGGGACGGATAAACACCTGCCGGCAGATGCATATACCATTCTTTGGTTTTCTCAGCTCCAGCCTTTCGCATTTCCGCGCGCTCATGCTGTAAAGATCGATCAGCGGAACATTTAAATTTTCAGCCGTCTGTTTCATTGCTGCCACATAATCGGTATGTTCTCCGATATCTAAATGTTCCTCATCAATAAAACATCTGCGCTCTAATGGCGTAATAAAAACCGGCCATGCTCCTTTGTTTCTTGCTGCATTTACAAATTTTCCAGATTCACCATGTAATCGGAATGTGGATCTGTATACCGCTCCGGATCATTTTTTTCTCATCGTTATGTCCAAACTGGATAAATAGAAAATCTCCTGCGGTAATTTTGTCATAAATCGGTGTCAGTCTCGACTCATCGATAAAGCTCTTTGTGCTTCTGCCGTTTTTGGCATGGTTCTCCACCCGCACCTCCGGCTTTAGGAACAGGTTCATCACCTGTCCTATGCCGGTCTGCGGAAATGTAAGAATGTCATTGTATTGTACGGTAGAATCTCCTGCCCAGAAAATGGTCGTCATACAAACATTTCCTCCTTATTCTTTTACAGCTCCGATATTTACACCTTTTACGAAGTATTTCTGTAAGAACGGATATACGATCATGAAAGGAATGATGATAACAATGATCGCCGCATTCTTTACGGTGTTCTCTGTTGCACCACCGTTTGCCTGTGGAAGATCACTACCCATAATGATACTTCTTAACTTCATCTGGAAGTTGTAAAGGTTTGAATCTGTAATGTAAAGTTTGTAATGTGTATAGTCGTTCCAGTATGTAACGGCAAACATAAGACCGATAGATGCCAATGCTGCTTTTGACATTGGAAGTACGATACGGATAAATGTCTGCATCGGCGTACATCCGTCAAGTGTTGCCGACTCAAACAGGCTGGCAGGAATACCTTCGAAGAAGTTCCTCATCAATACCAGGTTATACACGTTCAGTGCCGGGAATAAGATAACGACCCAGATGGTATTGGTTAAATGTAATGATTTTAATACGAGGTAGGTAGGGATCATACCACCCTGGAAAATCATGGTAAAAAGTAATAAGTTTGCAAATAAGTTACGTCCCGGCATATCCCACTGGATCAGTACATATGCACCAAATGTAGATAAAATCAAGGCGATGATCGTACCTGCAATCGTTGTGATTACAGAAATCATTAACGGATGGGACAGCGTAGGGTTTTTGAATACGGAAATGTATCCTGCAAGACCAAATTCCTCCGGCCATAATTTCATACCATATGCGGTTTTTAAATCGAATGAGTCAACTAATACTTTCCACATCGGGATGATAATCAGTAAACTTAAGATGATAAATATTAACCCGTTTACGATCGGGAAAACTTCTATTTTTTTCTTGCTTTTCATATCTGCTGCTCCTTCCTAGACGATTCCGCGTCCATCACGTACTTTCTTGCTTAAGTGATTGCAGAACAGTACCAGTACACAACCAACCAGAGATTTGAACAGACCAACGGCTGTCGTATAACCGTAATTTGGAATCGCACCACTGTTGAAGGTCTGATAGTAAATATAGGTTTCAAGTACGTTTGCAGTACCTAAAACAGCATCGTTCTGCATTACGAATGCGGACTCGAACAGGTTCATAACCTTTGCAAGGTTTAAGATCAAAACAGTAAGGATCGTATTCTGTAAAGCCGGGAAAGTAATATATCTCATCTTGCCCCAGCGTCCTGCACCATCCATTGCTGCAGCTTCATAAAGCTCTGTATTTATTCCGGCAAGCGTTGCCATAAAGATAACGGTCTGCCAACCGGTTTCTTTCCAAATATTAATGATATAGTACGCAAGTCTCCACCATTTTGAATCACCCAGGAAATAAATTCCGGAATCAAGTACACCAGCGTTGATCAGGAATGTATTTACAAGACCTTCTGCTGTCGGTGCCAGGATCAAAGTAAAGACGGATGCGGTAACTACCCATGACATAAAGTGTGGCAGATAAATAATTGTCTGCACGATCTTTTTAAAATGAATATTTGCAATCTCATTTAAAAAGATAGAAACAATAACAGCTGCTGCTGTTGTCAAAAACAATTTTATAATACTAATCTGTAAGGTATTCCAGAATGCCGTCCAGAAATTTGGCATGGAAAACATTTTCTGAAAATTTTTGAGACCAACAAAACTTGCCTCTTTGATTCCGTTATAATCGGTAAATGCGAAACGGATTCCAAGCATTGGCAAATAAAAGAATATTAATGCAAAAATTAATACAGGAAGAAACATCAGATAGAATCCTCTGTATTTATAGATTTTTGCTGCCAGGTGGTTCTTCTTTCCACCGGTTGTAGCCGTTACGGCTGATTTTTCATTACTTTTTCTCATATCTGTTCTTCCTTTTCAATCAAACATGAATTTGTGATCCATGATCTGTGCCGGCTGCGGATATCCGCAGTCAGGGCACAGATCATAGTTCTTAGTTCCGTTTACCGGAAAGTTTTATTATTTGTTTAAAGAATCAACGATTGCCTGTGACCACTCTGCACCGTGATTTGACTCAAACTGTGCATATGCATCATCAACAGTGATCTCACCCATAACAACTTTTGCGATCAGCTCGTTCTTTAACGTTGTTAAATCACCATTGTACTCGCTCATCTCATCTGTGGTAGGAACAAGATCAGCAGCTTTGCAGTTATCATTGAATAACTGCGCAGACTCTTTTGCTTCTGCTGCTACAGATTCTTCCTGAGGATCGTTAGCAAGCTCAACTAAAGCAAGCATTGGATCGATGTGAGCTTTGGTGTACTGTGTACCCTCTTTCTCACGGTTCTCTAACATATGGAATTCACCATCAGCATAAGTTTTCTCGTTCTCTGTTCCAGCAAATAATGTCTCTGCTGCTGTTGACCAGTGAATGCCTTCTACACCGTATGTCCATAAGAACTGAACGTCTCCGCCATCCTGCATCGGCTCGATGAAATATTTGAATACGCCTTCCGGGTTCTCGCATGCAGATGTGATGCACCATACTGGTGGAACACGGTCAAGATACTGACCTACTTCAGCGATCGGAGGTAATGCTACTAACTCACCATCTTTGCCGTTTGCTTCAAGATTTGTCTTTAAGTTGGTTGCCCATGTACCTGCCCAGTAAGTAAATACACCAAAGCTGTCATCATAGAATTTGTTACGGCAGTCAGATGTACCATTTGTTAATGTGGTAGGATCAATCACGCCCTCTTTGTAAGCAGCTGCCATTCTCTCAAGTGCGCTCTTCATAGAATCCTCTGTGAATCCATCTTTCCATGTTCCGTCTTCTGCTTTATAGAAGCTTGGGTTTGCATCCTGATAGAACTCTGGTAAGTAGTTTGTATATGGAGCCTCTGTTCCGATGAAACCAGCAGCAGATACACCGTAGGTATCTCCGTTTACACCATTTCCATCCGGGTCACCGGTTGTAAATGCTTCGAGCATTGCAAGATACTCATCATAGTTTGTCGGTACATCAAGTCCGCAGTTGTCTAACCATGCTTTCTTAACATATGTAACACATCCGTTACCACGAGCTGCCGGCATACCGTATAACTTACCATCAAGTCTTACACCATCGATAACTCCTGTGCTGCCGTATGCATCCTGTCTTGTTTTTAAATCAGAAGATGCATAAGCGTCTGTCATATCCCACAGAACTCCCTGCTCTGCATAACCTGCATAATAGGTAGAAGATAAGATCATAACGTCTGGCCAGTCACCACTTGCAACTGTCTGTCCTACTACATCATAGTAAGCATCATGATCCGGCTGGATCACATTGATCTTCATTCCAAGAAGATCTTCCAATTTAGCAATGAACTCTGCCTGTCCGTTTTCCTGTGTGAAAACAGTTCCATCTACCATAATGGTGATCTCTTCTGGTTTCTCAACATCAGAATCTGTTGCTGTGCTTGCGGAAGCATCACCGCTCTCTGTGGTTGCTTCATTATTTGTAGAAGCATTTGAATTTGTTGTTCCTGCGTTACCAGTGTTGCTGGAACCGCATCCTGCCATACCAGCTACCATAGCGGCAGCCATAAGGACTGATACTACCTTCTTTTTCATAAGAACCTCCTTATTAGGAAAAAATTTGTTTCGACACTGCTCTGATGTAAGTGCTTTCATGTCTTGCTCATACATTACCATCTTATGGGATTTTCAGCAAGAAACAATATTTGACAGGGGGTACAAAATTTGTTTTAACACTACGCAAGCCATTGATTTTACTGGGTTTTTGAGTTTTTGTTGTATTTTTTCATATTATGATAAAATAGAGAACGTACGATTAAAAAACATGAAAAAAGGACATTTAATACCTATGAGAATAAATTTGAATCCACCAGCGGATGCCACAGCAAAAATGAATCCACTACGTTTCTCATGATTCGCTTTGCTATTACATACAGTGTCTTTTTACTTATCATTTTACTTCTGATGGTATATCTCCACCGCGTTTCAACAACACGTTCCGAACAGGATTTCTGGGATCAGGATCAGTCTACCTTTGAAAGCGCTGTATCTCTTTTAGATAATAATTTTACCACCATGGACTCTATTACCAGACAGCTCAGTATGAATACAAAACTATACCGTCTTGCTACCATGACGTCCACTGACGATAATGATTTCTACTTGTCCGGTCTTGCCATGAAGCAGTCTCTTGCTTCTTATATGTATTCCTACAATGAACTTCCATTTAGTACATATTTTGTTTATCTGAGAAACAGTGGCTATATTATCAGTGTAAACACTTTCAATTCCGAACAGCTTTATTATATAAGAAACTATTTATCTTCCGGGGCAAATTTTAATGAATGGCATGATCTGCTCAACAACAATCTGACAAAAGATTCTGCCCTTTATCCACTTTCGGATTTTATGCTTCCCGAAATCGGTAACGCATATCTTTATGTGTTAAATATGGATGTACTGACCTACAAAGATATTCCTGCTACCGTTGCTTTCCATATCAATGAGCAGACCTTACGCAAAATTTTCAGCGGTGTTTCTTTAGGTGATACCGGTTACATTATTGCAGTCGACGCACAGGATCAGCCAGTGTTTTCCCTGTCCGAAGATAAGAATACATCATCTGAAAAAGATTTAAATACGCTTACCGAATCCGTATTATCCTTATCCTATGATGACAATAATACCTGTGTTCACAATGACACACATATTATGCGGATCGCATCAAAAACAAATGACTGGACTTTCTATCTGGTACAGCCGGAATCCATTTATCCATCCGATTATCAGTTTATTTTTCTGCTGATCCTTTTTGCAGCAATCATCGGTGGACTTATCATGATATTTATTTTAGTCCGCAACAATATGCGCCCGATTCTTCATTTAGATGACCAGCTCCAGGAAACACTGCATGCAAATACGCAGTTAATCGAAGAAGCTGCTGCAATCCGTCCTGTTTTATATGACAATTATTTGAGACAGCTGATGAGTGGAGTTATCACAACCCCGGATGAGCTTTCATTTATCCAGAATTATCTGCATTTAGAAGATCCATCGCTTCATTATTATGTATTGTACGGTGTAACTTACGAAAATGATCCTGCTGCAGATACTTTTCCAAATGAAAATACTTCCACTGAAAGTTCTGAAAGTATGAAAGATATTATCGCCGGTCTTTTGGCCAGATATTTTTTCTTATGAAAATAACTTATATCTGTGTTCCCCAAAGAAACATATTTATGCTGTGTTAATCCCTTTTAGTGGAACTGCCGATGAGATACTGATCACACTTCAGGAAAAAGCATTAAAATTTCATAGTGAACTGCTAGAAGAGTATTCGATCTGGTTTTTTGCAGGAATCGGTCTCTCCTGCTCCTTCACCAACATATGGGAATCTTACCAACAGGCGAAAGATGCTGCAGGGTATACCAGTAAAAACTATATTTTCCTTCCATATGAAATGTTGAAAAAAGACTCCCATGTTTACTACTATCCGGCTGAATTTTCAACCCGTCTGATTCGTTCCATCACTGGCGGAAATAAATCCCAGGTGATTGAAATTTTCAATCTGATCCACCAGGAGAACATTGAAGAACGTTCGCTTCCGTTCCAGTTATTACGGTTTTTACTTACCGATATCCGCAACACTCTGTTGAAAGCACGTTTTACATATACGGGAGAAAGTACTCCGCAGATAGTGGAAATTGATACTATGCTTTCACAGGACGAGTTAACTTTCCGTCTCTGTGAAGATATCAGCATTAAACTGTGTGATTTCTTTGCATCAAAATCCGAAAAGAATAATCTGATTGACAGCATTGTGACTTATATCCGTGAAAATTACAAAAATCCGGCGCTCTGCTTAAGCAAGATCTCCGACGAGTTCCACATATCAGAAAGTTATTTTTCTCATATGTTTAAAGAAAATATGAATGTGAACTTCTCTGTCTATCTGGAAGATCTGCGGCTCACAGAGGCGGCACATCTGATTGAAAAAGGCGAATCCGGTATCAATGAAATCGCTTTGGAAGTTGGTTATAACAACCAGACGTCTTTCCGACGTGCATTTAAGAAAAAATATGGCGTTACACCAAGCAGCTTTGGCGTTCAGTCTTAATAAGAAATGGAGGATATTACAATGAATTTCAAAAAAGGTTCTCCAGAAAGTGCTGGCATCCCATCCGGATGCCTTCTTCACTTTCTGGATCGTTTACAAAAAAACAGGTTCCAATGCACAGTTTTCTTTTAATGCGGCATGACACACTCATTGCCGAGGGCTACTATGCACCATATCAGAAAGACACGCTGCATCGCATGTTTTCGATCAGTAAAAGTTTTACATCCATTGCGATCGGTCTTTTGGAAGCGGAAGGAAAATTATCACTGGATGATCCGATCGTCTCATATTTTCCAGACAAGATTCCAGCGAATGTACATCCGTGGATTGCAGCCATGACGATCCGGGATATGCTCATGATGCGCACCTGTCATGCCGCGACGACCTACAAGGTCGATATGAAAAGTGACTGGGTAGAAAGTTTCTTTACCGTACCACCAACCCATCCTGCAGGAAAGCTCTTTCATTATGATACGTCCTCCGCACATACACTCAGTGCGCTTGTAGAACGTCTTTCCGGCATGCCAATGCTCGATTATCTCAAAGAAAAACTGTCTGTTTTGGAATTTTCCGATGAATCCTACATGCTGACAGATCCTTTTGGTGTCTCCATGGGCGGAAGCGGACTTGTCGCTCTTCCATCCGACCTGTTAAAATTCGGTTATCTTCTATCTCACGATGGAAATATTGATGGAACACAGCTCGTTTCTGCCTCCTACATCAAAACAGCAACCTCCCATCTCTCTGACACACGCATCACGGCACCTCTTCCAAGTGAAGCCTGCGGCTATGGTTATCAGATCTGGCGCAGTGAAAAAATGGTTTTGTCTGCTACGGCATGGGTGGTCAGTTCATCCATTACCTTCCGGATTATGATCTGCTCTTTGTCACTACCGCAGACACACAGGGACTTGCGGGTGGAAATCAACTGATTTATGATGCTCTGTATGATGAGATTCTTCCTTTCATACAGGCAGATCCACTCCCGGAAGATCAAAAAACGCATACAGAGCTTCTTTCTGTGCTCTCTTCACTTGCGATTGCACCTCTGGGTGATAGTGCAATGACGGCAGCGGTCACTTCACAAGTTTCGGGGAAACGATATATGTTCAAACCAAACAGTAGTGAGTTTACAAATTTTACAGCGGATTTTACAAATGATGAGGGATGTTTTACGTTTACACTGCACGGCAGACCGTGTTCCATTCATTTCGGTTTTGGAAAACTTGTCTGCGGACAGTTTCCCGTCTATGACCAGAGGTATGCTGCCAGCGGAGTGTGGGTTTCAGAGAACACTCTGTATGTGCGGGCGCATGTGATCGATGCGTTTGTGGGGAGTGTGCATTTTGAGGTGGTGTTTGGAGATGCGGATGTGACGATGTTTATGAGGAAGCAGGAGGAAAGTTTATTTGGGGAGTTTCAGGGACATCTGGTTGGGATGGTTTGTGGATGCCTGTAGTGAGGCGGCAAAAGTCTTAACGCCACATGGACGGGGCGTTTAAGACGTACACGTCACTCCGTTGTAATCTAACTCAGGCAGACTTAGATTTTCTTATTTTCGGACATCAGAACAAAACAGACCCGACTTTGTGCAATTTGCCAATCAAAAACTTGAAGCCACCTTTTGACACCCGAATCCTACACAGCAAAAAACAGCTTCCTGCTTTAGCAGTGAAGCCACAATCAATATCATCTAAAATCCATCAGCAACTTGGAGGGTGTTTGCACTAAGGCACGCCGACAGTGCACCGGAACCGGCAGATTTGTGATGACTTTGGGAGGAAATTAGAGGTTCTTAGTGCCCTTGTCACAAAACAGCGTTTTGCTGCCACGGATGGCAGCAAAAATCCCCGTCGAGCCATGGAAGGCTCGTCCGGGGATGCACGCGTCACTCTGCCACAACCCAGATCAAGGGCACTTAGAACCTCTTATTTCCGTACAACGGAACCCAACAAAACCTGCCGGTTCCGGCGCACGTCCCAAGGCTCAGCCACCTCCTGACTGGGTGCAGCATCAATTCACAACAAATCTCATCTGTTTTTACTGTGGCTGCTTACCAATATAAGCTAAAATACCACCATCTACATACAGCACATGACCATTTACAAAGTTAGATGCATCCGATGCAAGGAACACAGCCGGTCCCTGTAAGTCTTCTGCATTTCCCCATCTTGCAGCCGGAGTCTTTGCGATGATGAACTGGTCAAACGGATGTCTGGAACCGTCTGGCTGGATCTCACGAAGAGGTGCTGTCTGAGGTGTTGCAATATAACCAGGTCCGATACCGTTACACTGGATATTGAATTCACCGTACTCAGATGCAATGTTCTTTGTTAACATTTTTAAACCACCTTTTGCTGCAGCGTAAGCAGAAACGGTCTCACGGCCAAGCTCACTCATCATAGAGCAGATGTTGATGATCTTTCCGTGGCCTTTTTTGATCATGGACGGGATCACTGCTTTTGATACGATGAACGGTGCATTTAAGTCAACATCAATTACCTGTCTGAACTCTGCTGCTGACATATCGCACATTGGAATACGTTTGATGATACCTGCATTGTTTACAAGGATATCGATTACACCAACTTCCTCCTCTACTTTTTTCACAAGTTCATTCACCTGCTCCTCGTTGGTAACGTCGCAGACATAACCATGAGCTTTGATCCCTTTTTCAGCATAAGCTGCTAATCCCTTGTCAACCAGCTCCTGTTTGATATCGTTGAATACGATGGTTGCGCCTGCCTCTGCATAAGCAGATGCGATAGCAAATCCGATACCATAAGACGCGCCTGTTACTAATGCAATTTTACCCTCTAATGAGAAATTGTTTAAAAATGACATAATTCTGTCTCCTTTTTTGTGTTATGTTTAAGATTCTTTCAATAAGAATCCAGTTTCTACTTTTTCTGCCGGATGTTTCTGAAATAACAGATTGAATTCTGCACAAACATTCTATTGTAGATATCCATCATATCAGATTGACAACTTTTTTCCGTTTCCTTACAAGGTAACACCCTGCTTAAAGATCGCCATATCATGAATCCGGCTTCCTCACTGCGTACCTTCTTACCAGATGCAACGTCGATCACATAGTCAAATAATTTCTGACCTGTCTCCTCTAACTCTGCATCCTCCACAAGAACGCCCGCATTGAAATCGATCCAGTTCTTTTTCTTTCCGGCAAGTGTACTGTTGCTGGAAATCTTAACGGTCGGAACCGGGGAAGCAAACGGTGTCCCGCGTCCGGTCGTAAACAGAACAATGTGTGCTCCGCTGGCTGCTAATGCAGTTGCAGCGACAAGATCATTACCCGGTGCGCTAAGAAGGTTCAGTCCCGGTGTATGTACACGTTCACCGTAGGAAAGAACGCCTTTTACTGCAGCACTTCCTGATTTCTGGTACATCCTAAAGACTTATCCTCTAAGGTTGAGATACCGCCTTTTTTATTTCCAGGTGACGGATTCTCGTAGATTGTCTGGTGATTATCTTTAAAATACTGTTTAAAATCGTTGATCAGGTTCACCGTCTGCTCAAATAGTTCTTCATTTTCACAGCGGTTCATAAGCAGTGTCTCTGCGCCAAACATCTCCGGCACCTCAGTCAGGATCGTTGTTCCGCCCTTTCCGATCAGGATATCAGAGAATTTACCAACCAGCGGGTTTGCAGTGATTCCGGAAAATCCGTCACTGCCGCCACACTTCATGCCGATGATCAGTTGGATGCACTGATCGGCTCACGGGAGAATCCTGCCGCATAATTGATCAGTTCCTCTAGGAGTTTTTCGCCCTCTTCCATCTCGTCTTCGCATTCCTGACAGATTAAAAACTTCACACGGTTCTCGTCATAATCACCAATGTATTTTTTCAGTTCACCGATATTACTGTTCTCACAGCCAAGACCAAGTACTAACACGCCTCCGGCATTTGGATGTTTTACGAGATCAGCGAGGATCGTTCTGGTGTGTTCCTGATCATCACCCATCTGGGAACATCCATATGGATGCGGGAATGCAATCACTTCCTCCACAGAGCCATGTACCTTTGCGTTGGCACGTTTTGCCATCGCCGTCGCAATATTGTTTACACAGCCGACGGTCGGTACGATCCATACTTCGTTACGCACACCGACACTTCCATCCGGACGTGCAAATCCCATAAAGGTACGCTCCTCTGTCTTTTTCTCCTCTGTTTTTACCGGCTCGTAGGTATAAGTGAGCAGATCGCCGAGTGCTGTTTTGATATTGTGCACATGCACCCATTGCCCGGCTTTGATATTCTCTTTTGCATTTCCGATACGGAAACCATATTTGATCACATCACCGCCCTGTGGGATGTCACAGATCGCCATCTTGTGTCCGGCAGGGATCGTCTCAGCGCTGTGTATTCTTTTCCATCGACTGTGACTTTCTCTCCCTCTGCAAGTTCTTTTATGGCAACAATGACATTATCATTTTCATTGATTTTTATAAAATCTTTCATAAGTGTTCTCCTGCTTATGCGTTAAAGTTTTTTCCATTGCTGCTCTCATACCAAGTGCACGGATATCTTCCATATAACCGGTTACAGCCTCTTCTACTCCGGCTAATTTGGTAAGATCTTCGCCCCAGAAATGCTCGTTGGATAAAACAGCATGTGTATACTCTGCTGCGTCCTTAGAACTGTTTGCTGCAAAGAACTCTAATACAGCAGCGTCATCTAAGATCTGGTATTCAGTACCGTCACGATGTCCGATCAGAGCCTTGTCACGGATCTCTGTTCCTGTGTAGAATGCCATCAGTGCAGCCAGTGAGAATGTCAGGTGTGTCGGAAGTTTTCCTTCATTCTTAATGTACTCTAAGAAACTCGGCATACATCTTGCGCGCCATTTTGAAACAGAGTTCAGGGAAATGGATAACAGTGCATGTTTTACATATGGGTTGTTAAATCTTGTGATCACTGCCTCTGCAAAATCAATCAGATCCTGTTTCGGAAGTGTCAGTGTAGGAATGACCTCATCAAAGATCGTTGCTTTCATAAAGTTGAAAATCAGTTCATCCTGCATAGACTCTAACACGATATCATTGCCACAGAGATAAGATGCCAGTACGAAGGAAGTATGTGCACCGTTTAAGATGCGGACTTTTCTCTGTTTGTATGGTTTCTGGTTGTCTGTAAAGATCACCGGAAGTCCTGCATCCGGAAGTGGGAACTCTTTGCTGATATCTTTTGCGCTCTCGATCACCCAGAGAGCAAATGGCTCACCTGTTACGATCAGATTGTCCTGATAACCGAACTCTTTGCAGAGCTCCTCTGCCTCGTCTCTTGGGTAACCGGTTACGATACGGTCAACTAATGTAGAAGTAAATACACATGCTTCATCTAACCATGTCTTAAATCCATCTTCTAAATTCCAGAGTACTGCAAGTTTCTCTACACACTCTTTTAAGTGGATACCATTGTCATCGATCAGCTCAACCGGAAGCATCACAAGACCTTTATCCATTGCTCCGTTAAAATGTTTATATCTTTCATATAAGAATTTGGTTAATTTGCCCGGATAGCTTTTGGGCGGTTCCATCTCTAATCGGTCTGTATCATCATAAACGATACCTGCTTCTGTTGTGTTCGAAACAATGTAACGTAAGCTGTCAAGTTTTGCATAATCTGCATATTTCTGATATTCACCATAAGCGTCTACAGCATCTGCAACGCTGGTTACAATACGGTTGATGCGTTTTGGCTCACCGTCTACGATTCCTCTTAACTGTACGGTATACTGGCACTCCTGATCGTGGAATCTGTCAAGGCTTCCAAATTCGATCGGTTTTACAAGTACGATGTCCCCGTTAAATTTGCCCTGCTCATTTGCAATGTCGATCATATAGTCAACAAATGCACGAAGGAAATTTCCCTCTCCAAACTGTAATACTTTAACTGGTCTTTCCACTTTTCCTGTTTTCTTTCTGTTTAATAATTCCATGATAATTCCTCCTGCTTATCGGATCATTACTGCACAATGTCATTTTGTAAGCGTTTACAATTTGTATTCTTACACCTTTTTGCCGTTTCGTCAATATGTAATTTTGCACAATTTAGTGATTTTTGTTATTTTTCTTTAAAATCACCATATTTTCTTCTACACTTTTTCTATTTTCACAAAATCCGATATTGCTTTATTTTTTTTAATATTGTATAATCAGACCAGCAGCAATGAAACTGCTTTCATTTTTGTTTACATTCTATATTTAATGTAATCCGAAACGTTTCAGGATGCAAATTTGTTATAAAAGGATTTTTTATATGACTATATATGATATTTCAAAAAAAGCGGGTGTATCGATTGCTACCGTATCCCGTGTATTAAACGGCAGTGACAAGGTCCGCCCTTCCACAAAGAAAAAAGTCATGGATATCATTGAAAAATATGACTACACACCAAATGCTTTTGCACGCGGCATGGGACTCCACTCCCTGCAGACGATTGGTATTCTCTGTGCAGATTCCTCGGATCTTTTTCTCGCAAAGGCAGTTTATTATCTGGAACAGGAGCTGCAGGCAAACGGTTATGAGTCACTGCTCTGCTGTACCGGATATAATCTGGAGCTCAAGCAAAATTACCTGAATTTGATCCTTTCCAAAAAAGTAGACGGCATCATTCTTGTCGGTTCTAATTTCATCGGTACTACGGAGGATGAAAACCAGTATATTAAAGATGTTTCCACGCAGGTACCGATCATGCTGTTAAACGCTTCCTTTGATTATCCGAACGTTTACAGCACTTTATGCGACGACTACACGACTATGTTTGAGGCTACCGAGTCCATGTTAGATTCCGGTATCGCCGATCCAGTCTATATTTACAATTCTATTTCATATAGTGGCCGCAAAAAATTAAATGGTTTCAAAAGACGCCTTAAAAAAACATGGCATCTCTGATATAGAAAACAGGATCCACAAATACGACGGAGATTCCCAGCAATTCAATGAAATTGCAGATTTTATGGATCAGGTTGCAAAAGAGGCCCCTCCTTTTCATGGAGTGATCGCTGCGGATGACGTACTCGCCGTCGGCGTAGTCAAATACGCACAACGCAATCATATTTCTGTGCCCGACGATTTATCGATTATTGGGTACAACAACTCCATGCTGACAACCTGCTGTATTCCGGAACTCACTTCCGTGGACAACCGCTTAGAAACACAGACTCATCAGTTAGTACAGACCTTAGTCGGTGTTCTTTCCGGTGAAGAAATGCCGAAGAAATCTATTTTCTCCGGCAAACTGATCAAACGTGGAACTACTTTATTTTAAAACATTTTTATGGAGGAAAAAACAATGAAACAATTTATGGACGAAAATTTCTTACTTCAGAGTGAGACCGCTCAGAAACTTTACCATTCTTACGCAGCAGATGCACCGATCTTAGATTATCACTGCCACATCAATCCGCAGGAAATCTACGAAGATCGTCAGTTTGAAAACATTACCCAGGTATGGTTAGGCGGTGATCATTACAAATGGCGCTTTATGCGTTCCTGTGGTGTCGATGAAAAATACATCACCGGCGATGCTTCCGACAAAGAAAAATTCTTAAAATGGGCTGAGGTTCTTGGAAAAGCCATCGGCAACCCACTGTTTCACTGGAGTCATCTTGAATTAAAGAAATATTTTGGTTACAACGGCGTTTTAAATAAGAAAACAGCGAGGAAGTATGGGAATTATGCAATAAGAGACTTGCAGAAAAAGATATGTCTGTCCGCAACATCATCAGACAGTCCAACGTTACTCTGATCTGCACCACCGACGATCCGGTCGATTCCTTAGAATGGCACAAAAAGATTGCAGAGGATGATTCTTTTGACGTTCAGGTTCTTCCGGCATGGCGTCCTGACAAGGCAATGAATATCGAAAAAGTTACATATTTAGATTACATTGCACAGTTATCTGACGTTTCCGGCATCAAAGTAGATACCTTTGCAGCCTTAAAGAAGGCACTTTCAAACCGTATGGATTTCTTCGCTTCCATGGGATGCAGCGTATCTGACCACGCTTTGGAATATGTAATGTACGCACCGGCTTCCGATGATGAGATTGAAGCTATTTTTGCAAACGTCTCTCCGGAGAAGGTGTTACCCGTGAGGAAGAGTTAAAATTCAAGACTGCATTTATGCTGTTTGTCGGCACAGAGTATACAAAACGTAACTGGGTTATGCAGCTTCACTATGGATGCAAACGTGACAACAACACTCCGATGTTCGACCGCCTTGGACCGGATACCGGATACGACTGCATCAACAACTATGCACCATCTTCTGAGATGCAGATTTCTTAAATTTCTTAAATAAGAGCGGAAATCTTCCAAAAACCATCATTTACAGCTTAAACCCGAACGACAACCAGGCAATCGGCACGATCTTAGGATGCTTCCAGGATTCCACCGCTGTCGCAAAGATCCAGCAGGGTTCCGCATGGTGGTTCAACGATCACAAGACCGGTATGCAGGATCAGATGATCTCCCTTGCAAACCTTGGAAATCTCTCCGGTTTTGTTGGCATGCTGACAGACTCCAGAAGCTTCTTATCCTACACACGCCACGATTACTTCCGCAGAATCCTCTGCAACCTGATCGGTGGATGGGTAGAAAACGGTGAGTTCCCGGCAGATTATGATACCTTAGAGGAGATCGTAAAAGGTATCTGCTACAACAACTCTGTAAATTACTTTGGATTTAACTTAAAAACCTGCTAAGATATAAAACAGGATGCAGGCAGCTTTAATAACCTGATTTTCAGCGTTTTGGATTCATATATTAAGATATTTGTGATGCGCACAGAAAGGCGCAGGAAAGGATTTTTATGGAACTTCGTACTGCAGCATCTCCAAGAGATGTCAAACATTACACAACCGAACGTTTAAGAGAAGAATTTTTAATCGATGATCTGTTCCAGCCGGATGTCATCAAACTTGTATACAGCCATATCGACCGCATCATCACCGGTTCAGCTGTTCCGGTAAAGGAAACTTTAAAATTAACCGCCGGCGACGAGCTGCGCGCACAGTATTTCTGTGAGCGCCGTGAGCTCGGTGTGATCAATATCGGCGGTGCCGGCGTGATCACGATCGACGGAAAGGAATACAATGTTGCCCACAAAGAAGGCATGTACATCGGCATGGGTTCAAAGGACATTTCCTTTGCAAGCGAAAATGCAGATGCTCCTGCAAAATTTTACTTAAACAGTGCTCCTGCACATATGACCTACCCGACTGTCCTGATCAAACCGGAAGGCACACCGGAGGACGGTGTTGTCATCGTAAAAGACTGCAACAAAGTAGAACTCGGCTCCTTAGAGACCGCAAACCACAGAACGATCTGCAAATATATCCTTCCGGGACAGGTAGAGAGCTGCCAGCTTGAGATGGGTATGACAAAACTCGAACCGGGCAGTGTATGGAACACCATGCCATGCCACACGCATGACAGACGTATGGAAGTTTATCTGTATTTTGATATGCCGGAAGATGCACTTGTAATGCATTATATGGGCGAGCCGACAGAGACAAGACACATTGTGATGCGCAATGAGCAGGCTGTCATCTCTCCGAGCTGGTCAATCCACTCCGGATGCGGCACACAGGCATATACTTTCATCTGGGGAATGGTTGGCGAAAATCAGGACTTTGATGATATGGATGACGTTGCAATGACAGATCTGATGTAACTTTTATCAATGCCGGAATATGGGTGTACTGCCACTATTCCGGCAAAATAATATACCGGCAGTACAGAAATGAGGATATTCATGAAAATTGCATTAATCAACGAAAACAGCCAGGCAGCAAAAAATGAAATGATCTGTGCCACCTTAAAATCTGTGGTAGAGCCAATGGGACATGAAGTGTTTAACTACGGCATGTACTCTGCTGAAGATACACATCAGCTGACCTACGTGCAGAATGGTATTCTTGCAGCAGTTTTATTAAACTCCGGTGCTGCTGATTTTGTGATCACAGGATGTGGAACCGGCGAAGGCGCCATGCTTGCATGCAACGCATTCCCACAGGTACTCTGCGGACACATCGAATCCCCTCTTGACGCTTATCTTTTCTCACAGGTCAACGACGGGAACTGTATCGCTCTTCCATTTGCAGAAAACTTTGGATGGGGTGGAGAATTAAATCTGACCTATATCTTTGAAAAACTGTTCTGCGCTCCGGGCGCGGTGGATACCCGAAAGAGCGTGTGGAACCGGAACAGCGCAACAAAAAGATCTTAGATGAAGTTAAAAAAGTGACCCACCGCGATCTCGTATCTATCTTAAAAGAACTTGACCGTGACCTTGTAGTCGGTGCTTTAAGCGGCGAACATTTCAGCGAGTACTTCTTTGCAAACTGTAAAGATGAAACAATCGCTGCCTGTGTAAAAGAGCTGATCGGCTAACAGTCATCACAGCAGAACAGGTAATAACCTGCGAGCATACATAAAATCATGAGCACAAACCCACAGAAACGGTTGTGAATGACGATCATCACAAGCATTCCCATTGCGAAGCAGAACAGTGCAAATCCGAGCATCCGTTTCATGGCAGACTCCAATAAAGAAACGCATATATTACTGATAATATATGCGTTTCTTTTGCGTTTCTATACTGTTTTAAAAAAATTATTTGTTTGCGGAATCCTTTAAGATATCCTCCATCTCTTTTCCAGCTGCTGATTTTGCGGCATCATCGGTCTGATCCGCTGCGGAGTCCTCAGAAACCACATCATTTTTCGAGGTAAATTTGTTTACAAAATCCGGCACCATATCAAGGATTTTCGTGATTCCATCCTGATTCTTGATGTTTACCAGTTTTGTTGTCCCGTTCTGGATCACAAGAACTGCACTCGGCATGATCTTTCCACCCATACCACCGGCACCGTTATTTTTCTTTTCCTGTGAAAAAGCTCCGGCTGCAACACCAAATGAAACATCCACCAGCGGAAGGATGATCGTATCACCAATATGGATCGCATCACCCACTACTGTTTTTGTTGTGATAAAACTGTCCATCCCCTTAAACAAGGACTCTACTGTTGTATGAAAACTGTTGTCTGCCATAATAAAAACCTGCCTTTCTCTTTTTCTTTACTTAAAAAATTTCTTTATAAAATTCCGGATATCACGCTCCTTTAACAGACGGATACCGGATATAAGTACATGTACGAGACGGATGTGCCCCTTTACCAGAAAAGTACCTTTCACATATGTCTTATCTGCTTCAAAATCGGGATAAATCCCAATATCATACTGATAGATTGCCGGAAACATGGCAAGGATTCCAAGTGCCTGTCCGGTCGCTGACGGCTCCCACAGTGCAAAATTCAGTTCTATGTCAATCTTTCGAAAACGCGAATGTTTCAGTAAATATTTAAGTTCTTTCCAGATTGCAGAAACACTATTACGGTTATGTTCATCGGTCAGTGCAGCCTTTATTTTTCCTGCCTGCCCGGACAGGTCTGCCAGTTTTCCACGAATACCTTTGATTTTATTAGTGATATCGTGAAATTTACTTGTTATCCTCTGTCCAAACGATACTTTTTCAGAATCTGTCTCATCTATATTCTTTCGTACTATAGACGTCTGCTCTTTCGTATCTGTACCATCTTTTGAATCTTTCTTTTCATTGGCTTCTGCTGCATCTTTTACACTGACATCCTGCCGTTGCATTTTTGAATCTGATGGAAGTATGTTTTCAACCTCTGCTTTTGTCTCATGCACTGCCGTGTCTGTACTGTCTGCATCCGGTTCTTCCTCTTCGTCCTCCAGCTTCTCCCCCAGAGCGATACGTTTTCCAAAGAGTTTCAGCGTATAAGAAAAACCTTCCTCGTTATAAGAAAAGCCAAACGACAGAATATGAAGCAGCCAATGCACTTTCCCCTGAACCCGGATATTTTCTTCTATGCTTCCATCCGTCCTGTAACGAACCGGCACAACTAATACAAGAAAAACAATCAGCAGAAAAAGTGCAGGCAGCGTCAGCAGGATCCAGCCGATTATTTTTAATATGAGCAATATAACTGACATTCTACGCTCCTTACCCCTGTTTTTCTGCAAGATAGGCGCGGACGGCAAATGTGCCGGTACTGTGGTACACTTCATCCACAATGGATGCTGCGACCTCAATCGCTTCATCATAGCCCTTTGCCAGTCCCACAACCACCATATCTTTTTCGGATACCCTTTTTGCATCAGTTCGTATGATGGTATGATATCAAGCAGATTCTGTGTGTTAGAGGCTAATGTGATCACATAAATCCCAATCTGTCCGGCATTGTGCATAATCTTCCATTTGACCTTCTTTGTCTTATGTACAATACTTTCTCCAACATACAAATCCTTATACCATATCATACATCCTGCTCCATCTTTCTGATGTGTTTTGTTTATTCATACCTGTGGCTGCCCCACAGATTATTCTTCTTTAATTCCTGATATTCCTCATACGCTCTTTCTAACATCTGTTTTTCATTCGGAAATTTCAAAAGATGATACGCCTCATGGTATTTGTAATAACCGGAATCGACAAAATATTCTTCACGCTGTGGTTTGCTGTAATAACTGTCTGCCATCATCAGATACCAGTGCACCGTCTTCTCCACAACATCCTCCAGTACCGTAAATGAATACTGACTTTTCCCGATATATTTCATCAGGGTTGCTTTCACACCAGTCTCTTCATATACTTCCCTCATCGCTGTATCCTTATATTCTTCTCCTGCTTCCACAGTTCCCTTTGGAAGTACCCATCCCTCGTATTTATTTTTGTAATTTTTGTACAAGAGCAATATTTTGCCGCGAAATATTACCACACCACCACAACTTGTTGCCTCGATCATCGCAATACCTCCTGATGTGGTTTTTTATAATACTGTCATGCTAATAAGTATAATACTTTTCAAAAGCACATGCAACATTTCATTCATTATAATATGCATCAAAAACCTCTTTTGCAATCGGCACGGCATATTCACTTCCGACACCTGCTTTTTCCACGATGACAGCGATTGCAATATCGGATTTATCATCCGGTGTGCATATCCCACAAACCAGGAATGCGAGGAATCTGCACCGGTAGAATACTCTGCTGATCCAGTCTTTCCTGCCGCCTCATAGCTTTGACCGCTCAGTTTTTTACCGGTTCCTGTCTCCACCACATAATTCATATAATCTTTTAAAATTGCTGCCTCATCCGTTGTCATAAGCGTACCGTATTCTTCCGGCTCATACTGCTCGACCAGTGTTCCGTCGCTGCTCTCCACACGGTCTAACACATATGGCTTCATCAGTACTCCATCATTATTGATTGCACTGACAAGTAACGCCATATGAAACGGTGTCACAAGTGTCTGTCCCTGTCCAATGGAAGTTGCCATAATTGCCGAAGATCCGTCTGACTTATCTAACACAAAACTGCTCTTAGATGCCTGCAGATCCGTCGGAAGGCTGGTATTAAACAGCATTTTATTACACAGCTGTCCAAACTGGTCGATGTCAAGTTCCATTCCAAGCGATGCGTAAAATGCATTGCAGGAATTGGCAAATGCCTGGCGCAGATTCTGCGTTCCATGGCTCTTGTTTCCATAGCAGTGGATCGTATGATTTCCAACCGTATAACTGCCTGTACAGGTATAACTGTAATTTTCATAGTCTGCATGTTCCTGAATATACTCTAAAGTTGTCAGGATCTTAAATGTCGATCCCGGCGGATAAAGTCCCTGCGTCGCACGATTTAAGAGTGCTGCATCCGTGTTTTCATCTGCGGTCAGATTATCCCAGTCGGCTGCAATCGTGTTCGGATCAAAATCCGGTTTTGACACCATCGCAAGAATCTTTCCGGTGGAAGGCTCTAATACAACGATTGCTCCCTTATAATACCCCAATGCATCGTATGCCGTTGCCTGCAGTCCATAATCCAATGTTGTGACCACATTGTCCCCAGGACTTTTCTCCCCCTGCATCTCGTCTCCAACTTTATCTATAAAAGCTGTATTTGACCGTAACAGATTAAAATTTGCCAGTGACTCGATGCCTGATTTTCCCTTGGTAGAATACCCGACTATATGGGAAAATATACTGCCATACGGATATCTCCTTGTCTCATTTCCCTCACTGTCCGTCACCGTCTCCGCAAGCACCTGTCCATCATTCGTCAGGATCTGCCCGCGCACGATCTTCTGTGCAAATGTCTCCTGTCTGGTATTATAAGGATTATTGATAAATTCCTCGCTCTTAAAAAACTGGAAGTAAGAAAAATATCCCATCAGACAGATAAACAGTGCCAGAAATGAATATGTGATCACTGCAAATTCCTGGTTTTTTGTATTCTTTTTCTTTTTCCTGTCTTAGTAGAGTTCTTCGACCTGTTGTCTCTCGTATCCGGTCTTTCGCTGTTTTTTTCTCGCATTGTTTTCTCCCTCATCCTGTCTTAAAATATACAGTCCCTGAATTACCGCAAACAGCATCATGGTTGCCAGTAATGAACTTCCTCCATAGCTGACTAACGGCAGTGTCACTCCAGTTGACGGGATAAACTTAGTCACTCCGCCAATGGTAAGAAATACCTGGAACGCATATACTGTACCCAGTCCTAACGCCACGAGCTTGTAAAACTGTTCTTTCATCTGCATTGCAATATTTAAAAACATCAAAAAGCAGCTGATGCACACCATGATCAGACAAATTGCGAAAATACCGCCTAATTCTTCTGATATTGCAGAAAAAATAAAATCCTGCTCAACAACCGGTATCTTATTCGGCGACCCCTGATACAGTCCCGTTCCAAACCAGCCGCCGGTTCCGATTGCAAACAGCGACTGACAGATCTGATATCCCTCGTTGTCAATCACACTGAGCGGATCCCGCCATGCCACAACTCTGACACGGACATGTGAAAACAGTCCATATGCAGCTACTGCAGCAATACATCCGACCAGCAGACCACCGGCAAAATAAAACAGTTTTCTGGTTGCAACATAGAGCATGACCAGATAGGTGACAAAAAAGATCAACGCACCTCCAAGATCTCTCGACGCAACTAAGATCAGCACATGCACTGCCGCCACGATCGTTGTGACACAGACTGTTTTAAAATCCGTATTTTTATAGAGCATGCCTGCCACAAAAAATACAAATAAAATTTTTACAAATTCAGATGGCTGTATCGAAAACAGGCCACCGATCGTAACCGAGATCTTCGCACCATAGCTCGTGGAACCAAATATGGTAACTGCAGCAAGTCCGACAATGCCGATCATCGCATAAAGCCAGGTCAGTCTTCGTAAGGACCGCACTTTCCGTATCAGTACCGGTATCACAATCGTAATAACGGATGCACAGATCGCAATCGCATACTGTCTGATCGCCTTCTCGTAAGAAAGCCTTGTCAACATAATAAAGCCGACCATTAAAAGCATGCACATATTATTTGTCACAAGTCTGGACGCTTTTGGATACAGTAACTGATAATTAACGATCACAATCGTCACTAAAATTACCTGAAGAAAATAAAGAATGATCAGATTAATTTCATCCGTAACTGTATAGAGCACTAAAAATGCATCCAGATGGATCAGATACATTAAAAAAATCTGTCTGTCAAAAATATGATTCCGCTTTTCCGTACTGATCCTGCTGCGAAATGCCGAAAAACACTCATATGCATAACATGCAAACAATATGATCATCAGATATTTTGAAACTTCCACGATAAGATTTTCCATACCGTTATTCTACTCCTCGTTTATAGTGTCCACCGGTATATTCGCCTGTATACAGTTCCTGCAGACTGTTTTCCCAATTCAAAATATTTTTTTTCATATAAATGTAAAATCTGTTTTACCTGTGATCCCTGCTCCGTCGTAAAGCTGATCCGGTACGCATGGATCCCCATTTTCTCCAGCTCCTTCCGATATGGGAACAGGATCAGCGGAGCTGTATTATAAATCGTATTATAACATTCCGTACAGTTATTTTTAACCGGGAAATATTTTCCATAACGGTCCTTTAAATAAGTAACTGTCCGCATTTTGTCACACCCCCGGTCAGCCCCGGCATTGGCATGTACACACTGTGCCGACACCATCAGCGGCAGATTGCCATACAGAAACATCTCACTGTGTGTATTGTCCCTTTCCTGCAGCTCTTTCCGGTTCAGTTCCAATGGAACGGTATCGCGCACCGGCTTCCTATCCCAAAACTGCTTTTGGGCATAGGAGTTCCATGTATACAGATTATGATCTAAAATCACATCCATATCCGACAGATTCTGACGGATAAACGCAAGTTCATCATAGCTTTTTACCACAAATCCGTCTACCCCGGTCTGCTTCATTCCGGAAAGATTCCTTTCATAAAATGAAAGTGCAGAAAGCCGGAATACTGCCGGCATGATATAATACGCCTTTTTCCCCGCCGAGTGGATACGGCTCACATCTTCTTTTAATGCTGTGAAAAGATTTTCCCTGGTATAACAGCTGCTGTCAAGATAAATGGCATCTACATAAGATGCATCAAGCAAAAGTGTGATACAGGAACGATTCTCGATGGAAACCGAAAGATACGGTGTTACGCTGCCTTTCTCTGTCTTTCGCTCTTTTTTCACAGATACCGTTTCCTTCTGCCATTCTTCGCCGGATGTTTCTCCTGCCGCCATTTCTGTTTTATGTGAAGCTTCCCTTCTTCGCATAGGTGCGGTCAATGCCTCGCTCAACCGTTCAAGTGCATTTCTCCGCAGCACATTCAGTGCCTGTACGGGAAGGAATATATCGTCATCCATATCTATGTCAAGTTCTGCAAACTCATACGGTGTATTTCCGGTCTTTTTATGCTTGCAGCTACTTTTTCTTCCGCAAGCGGCTGTTTTAATGCTGCCTGTACCACATCTCCATCCACAGAGATCCGGATATCATTTAATGCAACTTCCAGTTTAGCAGGACAATCTTTTTTTTAATCTTAAGATTCCATTGATTTTTCTTTTTTTCGGACCTTACATACTGTTCTTTTATTTCTTCCCAGAGTGCTTCATTTCCTTTTGTATGTGATGGCTTATCAAGTGTGATCATCTCTCTGCCATTATGTCTTTTATAGTATCCATCGGTAAATCCACTGCGGTTTCCAAAATCATAAAGATGCTGTATATCTTCTTTCGTTACTTTGAAATCTTTCTTTGCAGTCACCTCATCCGTGCGCAGGCATGCATTGATGTAATAGTCTATATATTTGCGATAAACCGATACCACACCGGCTGCATATTCGGGCTGTTTCATTCTTCCCTCAATTTTAAAGGAATCCACTCCATTTTCGATCAGTTCCGGGATCATTGACACCGTACAGAGATCTTTCGGGCTTAAAATGTAAAGGTCACGCTCTTTTTTCCCCGTTTTTACCGGATGTTTTTTCTCATCCATGACCTCATAAGAAAGACGGCACGGCTGTGCACATCTGCCACGGTTTCCGCTGCGTCCTCCTAACATACTGCTAAACAGGCACTGCCCGGAATAACAGTAACAGAGCGCCCCGTGGACAAAACTTTCGATCTCAATATCCACATGATCTTTGATATCCCGTATCTCCGCAAAGGACATCTCACGCGCAGTCACAACACGGTCTGCTCCGAGTTCTTTCATCATCATTGCACCATAGCGGTTTGTCACGGTCATCTGTGTACTCGTATGTATGGAAAGTCCCGGAAAGCATCCCGCACCAGCCGAAAAGCCCCCATATCCTGAATAATGACTGCATCTAATCCCTGCTCATAATAAGTCAGCAGATACGAATATAATTCCTCTGTCAACTCACGTTCTTTAAATAATGTATTTACCGTAAGATACACTTTTCTCCCATGAATATGCGCATAATCAATTGCCAGAAGTAGTTCTTCCTCAGTAAAATTATTCGCATAGGCGCGTGCACCGAATCTGCCGCCACCGAGGTAAACTGCATCTGCACCGGCATGTATCACGGCCTGAAAAGTTTCCACGGAACCTGCCGGCGCTAACAATTCTATATTCTGATATCGTTTATTACTGTTCATTCTGATTCTCTCCATCAAAAACATAAAAGGACGAAAATAACCTCTCCGTCCCCTCACTTTTTCCTGTATGGCAGTTCTCTGCTACAGGTACCCATCTACTATTAATCAGCGGTATCTTCCTGTTCTGTTTCATCTTTTTCTGAGGTATCTTCATCCTCAATCTTCCCAAGAAGCGACTCCTCTAATGACGATTCCAAATGCGCCTTATTCAACAGTAATTCTCGATTTTCTGTATCTAAACGCTTGATCTCTTTCTTATCATTTTCCGACTGGATCTGTTCTGCGATCAGATCGTGTTTCAGGTTATAAATTTCTTTTTCTTTTGCCTCAATCTCACGCTCTAACTTTTCAGCCTGGGCTTTTGCCTTAAAATAATCATCTGCGATATTAAGCTGTAACAAAGTTGCCTTCATGTCAGCCGGAAATCTCTGATAACCCTCTATACTGTCAAATTCATTTAATTTTCCATTGATATAGACTGCAACCTTCTGAAGATATTCCTCGCTTTCGTATCCGCTTAATGTATATACTTTTCCGCCGATCACAACTTCTGCACTTGTTTTCTCTGCCATTTATCTTCTCCTCCGGTCTTCTGCAGTTTTTACTGTTTCTTGTACCGAACATCACAATATATGGTATATTATAATGACATTCAACGTTAAAATCAACTATTTTGTCAATCCGAAATGCTGATATGCAAAATCAGTTACCATGCGTCCTTTCGGTGTACGGTTAATAAATCCGTTTTTGACCAGGTACGGTTCATACACGTCTTCGATCGTCCCGGAATCTTCGCCGATCGCCGCTGCTAACGTATCGAGTCCTACCGGCCCGCCGGAAAATTTTTCGATCATGATCTTTAAGATATTGCGGTCATTCTGATCGAGTCCCATCTTATCCACCTCTAAAAGATCCAGTGCAAAAGCAGCAACTTCTTTCGATATCTTTCCATCATATTTCACTTCTGCAAAATCCCTGACACGCTTTAACAGACGGTTCGCCAGTCGCGGTGTTCCGCGTGAACGTCTCGCGAGCTCAAATGCACCTTCCTCATCAATCTCCACTCCAAGTGTTTTTGCCGAATGCAGGATGATCGTCTTTAATTCTTCCACCGTATAAAACTCCAGATGATGTACCACACCGAAACGATCACGGAGCGGTGCCGACAAAAGTCCCGCCCTTGTGGTTGCACCAACCAGTGTAAATTTGGGCAGATCCAGACGGATTGCACGAGCTGTTGCACCTTTACCAATCATAATATCGATCACATAATCTTCCATTGCCGGATATAGCACTTCCTCCACCTGACGGTTCAGCCTGTGTATCTCATCCACAAACAGGACATCCCCTTCCTGCAGATTGCTTAAGATAGCCGCCATCTCGCCCGGCTTTCCGATTGCAGGCCCCGATGTCACCTTAAGATGCGTCCCCATCTCATTTGCAATGATTCCCGCAAGCGTCGTCTTTCCAAGTCCCGGAGGTCCATAAAAAAGTACGTGATCCAACGACTCGCCTCTTTGTTTTGCAGCTTCAATATATACTTTTAAATTTTTCTTCGCCTTCTGCTGTCCGATATAATCATCAAGCGTCTGCGGGCGCAGGCTTTTTTCGATTTTAATATCCTCTTCCTGCACCTGTGTGGAAATGACTCTTTTTTCCATTTAATTTTTCACCACATTTCTATAAAAATGCCATATTCTTTAATGCCATCTTTAATATTTCTTCCACGTCCGTCTCTTCTGTAATTTCAATGCCGTTTAATGCACGCAGCGCCTCGGAGGACGAATATCCAAGTGCAACTAAAGCCTGCACCGCCTCGTTTTTGGTGCCCTGGGCATGATTTTCTGCCGGTTCGCCCGTCTTTTCAAACTTCTGTTCAAACGCGTCTTCTAAGCTCATTTTATCTTTTAATTCCAGAATCAGTCTCTGCGCCGTCTTTGTACCGACTCCCGGTGCCTTTGCAATCGCTTTTGCATCATCACCAAGGACTGCAAACCGCAGATCATCGGTCGTCATCACGGACAGAATCGCAAGTGCTCCCTTCGGTCCGATCCCGCTGACACCTAAAAGCAGCTTGTAGATTTTCAATTCATCTTTGGTCAGAAATCCAAAAAGCAGCATGGCATCTTCCCTGACATGCAGATAAGTATATACTTTTACCTCTTCCCCGACAGAAGGCAGATACCGGAACGTCTGTCCGGTTGTGTAAATATGGTAACCGATCCCTCCGGTTTCCACCACAATGCTCTCCTCATCCATATCTCTCAAAATGCCTTTGATATAAGAATACATGTTAATCCTCCTAATGCTGCTGTCCACACTTATCGTGTGAGCAGCAAGCTCTAATTACACCATCCGGTTTCCAATCCGTTTTATCATTTCCTGTGCCGCAATGCCGATCAGGAAACCGGTCAGTGCCCCGGCAAATAAAAGCACCGGCATATAATAAAAAATATTATAATTTTCGACAACATATGCCGCCACAATAAGCTGCCCGACATTGTGAAAAATTCCACCGCTCACACTGACAGGCAGAACGCCAAACCATTTCATCCTTTTTAATAGATACATTGCAAGGAAACTGAGCAGTCCGCCTGCCAGACTATATAAAATGCTGAACATATTTCCAAACAGAAAACCCGCCAGCACGATACGCAATGTAGAAACTGCCAGTGCCTCTTTTGTGCCAACGCAATATAGCATCAGTACCACAACAATGTTCGTCAGTCCAAGTTTTACACCCGGTATTCCAAAATAAAACGGAATCAGTGACTCCACATAGCTGCAGATCAGTGCCAGTGCCAGATATACACCTAAGTATGCCGTTTTTTTCTTATCTCGCAATGGAATCCAACTCACTTTCTCCTGCACCAATCACCTGCACCACCACTTTGTTTGGAAGACAGACGATTGTTTCGTTTGTTTTTGAAATAGCCTTCTGGTGCACGCAGAGCTTGTCCGGGCAGTCTGCTTCTGTCACATCCGCTTTTCCATCTTTGATCACAAGCAGATTCGTCGTTTTCCCGTCCTTCTGGATTGGGATCTCCTTGTCCACATCAAGCGGATAAGTTCCATAGATTGCTCCGTCTACTGTAACCTCCACGCTTGCACCGGTATCCTGATGTGTCAGATAAAATCCTGCTGCGATCCCTGCTAAGCCTATGAAAACTACAACTAAAAAAGTAATATCTTTTTTCTTCATTCTTGCTCGTCCATATAATAGAAGCCAAAGGCTTCTTTTTATGATTTTATATACTCTCCCCCATGTAATAGAAGCCTTTGCATTCCAACAGTTTCACATCCACGATTTTTCCGATCATATCCTCAGTTCCAGGAAGATGTACCACAGAGTTATTGCTGAGTCTTCCGGTCACAAGTGACGCATCCTGCTCATTTTTTTCTTCGATCAGAACCGGAAGTGTCTGTCCGGTCAGCGCTCCTGCTTTTTCTGCGGAGATCGTCTGCACTTCTTTTAACAGACGGTCAAACCGTGCCTTGATCACGTCCTCCGGGATCTGGTCTTCCATCACTGCCGCAGGAGTTCCGGTACGTTTGGAATAAATAAAAGTAAACGCACTGTCGTAACGCACTTTGCGTACCACGTCCATGGTCTCCTCAAAATCTTCCTCCGTCTCACCCGGGAATCCGACAATGATATCCGTTGTCAGCGCGATATCCGGCACTGCGGCACGGATCTTATCTACCAGTTCTAAATAATGTTCTTTGTCATAGCGGCGGTTCATCAGCTTTAAAATACGGCTGCTTCCGGATTGCAGCGGAAGATGCAGATGTTTACAGATTTTTTTGGAATTTTTCATAACCTCGATCAGATCATCGGAAAGATCTTTCGGGTGGGATGTCATAAAACGGATACGCTCTATTCCATCTACTTTTTCAATTTCCTGTAAAAGCTGTGCAAATGTCATCGGCTGCTCTAAATTTTTACCATAGGAATTGACATTCTGTCCTAAGAGCATAATCTCAACCACGCCATCTGCCGCAAGACGCTCGATCTCACGGATGATCTCTTTCGGTTCCCTGCTCCGCTCCCTGCCGCGCACATAAGGCACGATACAGTAACTGCAGAAATTGTTACATCCAAACATGATGTTGACACCGGACTTGAAAGAATATTTTCGTTCGACCGGAAGATCCTCAACGATTTTATCCGTATCTTTCCAGATATCGATCGTCATGGATGTACCGTGACCTGACGAATGCTCCGGGAAACTGTTTTCTAACGCTGTAACGATCAGCTCTGCAAATTTGTAAATATTGTGTGTTCCAAAGATCAGGTTCACAAAACGATAACTCTGCTTGATTTTCTCCACCACCGTCGGTTCCTGCATCATACAGCCGCAGAGCCCGATCATCATAAACGGATTTTTCTTCTGGAAACCGTTTAAATATCCCAGTCTTCCGTACACTTTATTATTGGCATTCTCGCGCACAGTACAGGTATTATAGATGACGAAATCCGCTTCCTCGGAGCCCTCCTCCACAAAACCGATCTTCTCTAAAATACCGACTAACTTCTCGGAATCCCTTGCATTCATCTGACATCCGAATGTGGAAACATGGAAAGTCAGCGGACTTCCCTTTTCTTCGGAAAGCTGTCTTAAGTACTCTTTTGCGATATCCATAAAGTAATACTGACGCTCCGGCTCAGTTGCCGGGATCTGGTTTTTATCTGCGATGCGCAGTGTCGGGCGCACTCCTGTTGTAACTTTCTGACTCATAAAACTGTTAATTCCTCACTATTTCTATTACTTTTTCCTATGGTCTTACCTGACCATTTCCATAAATGATATATTTCGTGCTTGTCAATGCCTCTAAGCCCATCGGACCTCTCGCATGAAGCTTCTGCTACTGATACCGATCTCCGCACCAAAGCCAAACTCGAATCCATCAGAAAAACGTGTCGATGCATTGACATAGACACAGGCGGCATCCACCTCGTCCAAAAACTTTTGTGCATTGTATAATTTTCGGTAATGATTGCCTCTGAATGTCCGGTATTATAGCGGTTGATATGCTCGATTGCTTCATCTACAGATGCAACTGTTTTTGCGGAGATCATATAATCTAAATATTCTTTTCCCCAGTCTTCCTCCACCGCAGGCTTGATCAGCGCTCTGTTCAGTGCTGTATCCGACTCTGCCGCAGCAAAACTTCTCTCATCCGCATGTAATTCCACGTTCTTTTTCTGCAGCGCCTCTGTCAGTTTCGGCATAAATGTATCCACGATCTTTTCATGGATGACAAGCGACTCACAGGCATTGCAGACACCGATACGCTGCGTTTTTGCGTTCATGATAATGTTTACCGCCATATCAAAATCAGCGGTCTCATCCACAAAAATATGGCAGTTTCCGGTTCCGGTTTCGATCACAGGGATCGTCGCCTGATTCACGACCGCACGGATCAGTCCTGCCCCACCACGTGGGATCAGCACATCGACATACTGGTTCATTTTCATAAATGCCGCAGCAGTATCTCTCGACGTATCTTCGATCAAAGATGCCGCTTCTTTTGGAATGCCAAGCTGTTCTAGCGTCTTTTGAATGACGGAAACGATCGCAATATTTGAATGAATGGCATCACTTCCGCCCTTTAAGATCACAGCATTTCCGGTCTTAAAGCAGAGTCCAAAAGCATCGACAGTCACGTTCGGTCTTGCCTCGTAGATCATGCCGACCACGCCAAGCGGTACACGTTTTTTTCCGATCATCAGGCCGTTCGGACGTTTTTCATGGAAAGGACTTCCCCGATCGGATCATCTAAAGCGGCTACCTGCTGCAAACCTTCAGCGATCTGGGCGATTCTTGCTTTGTTTAGCATCAGGCGGTCTAACAGTCCTTCCGGCATATGGTTTTTTTTGCCATTTTCAAGGTCTTCTTTGTTTGCGGCGATGATGTCGGCGGATGCGGCGACAAGGGCGGATGCGACTGCAGTGAGAGCCCGATTTTTTCATTGGTGCCTAATGTGGCAAGTTTTTGGGATGCGGCTTTGGCTCCCTGGCATATTTGTTCAAGTTCCATGGTGATACCTTTCCTTTCTGTGAAATGTTTATACGGTGTTGCAGCAATACCTGGGCGAAACTCTGCAGTAGTCTATGTGTATTGTGGCGATACTTGAGGCGAAACTCTGCAACGGGCTGTGGTTGTCGTGAACCGGGCACCTGTTTAAAAGAAGGTGCCCGGTTCACAACAGTCGAAGGTTTTGGGAGAGTTTCGCTTTGGGTAGCCTCAAATTATATCATATTCGCCAGTTTCCGTGTAAATGCGTTGCATTTTTATATCTGTATCAAGTACTTCCAGCTCTGGTTCAAGCTGGTTCTCGTAAGCTAATGCAAAGCGGTTTAGCTTTGCGTATCTCGCAAAGTAGCGGTCGTAAAAGCCTTTGCCGTAGCCATAGCGGCTGCCGGTGGGAGTAAAGACGACACCCGGACTAACACTGTGATCTGCGTGTTGGATAGATCCATGGGATTTATACGGCGGCATTCTGCGGTCGGTTCCATGACGTGAAATGCGCCTTCTGCGGTCTGTTCCAAGGAGGTGATCTCGTAAAATTCCATGGTACAGTCTGCTCCTGTACGGGGCAAGGCGACATGTCTGCCATCGGACAGTGCTTTTTTAAGAAATTCCAGCAGTCTGCCTCTTTCCCAAGCGGATAGTATCCGAAGATCCAGTCTGTTATGGCATACCAGTCTGAGGTCAGCAATTTTTCGCAGATGGCTCTGCTCTTTTCTGCCGTTTCCGGTTCTGACATTGCATTTCGGATGGCAAGATGCTTTTTCCGGATCTCTTTTTTGTCAGGAGAGCTTTTTCTTGTTTCCATATTCTTCTCCGAGATTTGTGACTGTTCCATCCGGATTCTGCATATCAATGTTATTTAACTGTGCTACGAGATTGCGTTTTACATCTGCAACATAGGCTTTGCGCAACATTGCCTGCTCTTCTTTTTCCGCCTCGGTAAGTCCTTCCGCCTGTGATTTGCGGTAAGTGCGTTGATTCTGTCAATCTGTTCCTGTTTCATTAAAATCTCCATTCCTGCGCATGAAAAATTTATTATTCACACAAATCTTTTTCTATCCGATTGTTTCTAATATAAAATCCTGTATACGGAATGTTTCCTTTTTCTGTGCCTTAAAAATGGTTCCCCTAAAGCTGTCATCAAAAATATGATGCAGCACACAGACATCTGCTCCGTTTGCAATGATCATATCTGTCCCGGAAAGTGTTGCGATCTTTGCTGCTGTCAGTTTGGTTGCCATGCCTCCGGTTCCGACATCACTTCCGGTCGTGCTCTTTGCCATTCCAAGAATGTCTGAATCCATCTTTTCGACCACTTCGATCAGTTTTGCATCCGGATTTTTATGCGGATCGTCTGTAAACAATCCGTCAATATCTGATAATAAAATCAAAAGATCTGCACCGATCAGGGACGCAACGATCGCAGAAAGTGTATCATTGTCACCAAACTGCATCTCATAAGTAGATACTGTGTCATTTTCATTGACGATCGGGATCGCACCTAAACGGAACAATTCATCAAATGTATTCTTTGCATTTTCCCTGGAAACCGGATTGACCATGGTATTTTTTGTCATAAGTACCTGACCTGCCACCTGGTTATATTCTGCAAACAGCTTCTGGTAGATCATCATCAGTCTTGCCTGTCCGACTGCTGCACATGCCTGTTTTGTAGAAGTTCCCGTGGCCGCTCTGTCATGCCAAGCGACTGTCTTCCAACTGCGATCGCACCGGAACTGACTAAGCAGACATCCATCCCCCTGTTTCTTAAGTTGCAAAGCTCGCGCACTAAGTGCTCTAATTTTGTAAAATTCAGACTGCCGGTCTCCTCATAATTTAATGAAGAAGAACCGATCTTAACAACAACTCTTTTTTTCTCATGAAAGTGAAAACTACTCTGGTCCATTTTCCCAACGAATCCCCTTTTATTTCTAATTATGCTGTTTCGAACATATGCACTGTATTATACTCTATCATATCTAATACAAAATATCAAAGGAAAAAAAGAGAATATCTGTTCTGCATTGGCACATCTACAACGAATTGCAGTAAAAATAATATATTATGGTATACTTGTGGCATTTTTATTTTTATGCTAAAGTGTTGTTCGGACAACTCAAGTTGTTTTCCTTGAAAATCAGGTAAAAATGGAGAATTTTATGAAACGAAACTATCGATTATTTTTATGTATACTGCTGTCTATGCCGGTTTTACTGCTATCCGGCTGTGATCTGCCATCCCGGCTCAATTTTGGCAAAACTTCCGGCTCCGGCGAATCGATCTCCAAATCGGGTTTTATTTTAATACCGTCATTACCGTCACCTTATATGGAACAAAAGACGAAACCCTGCTCGATGACTGTTTTTCTCTTGCGGACACTTATGAAAATTATTTTTCCAACACGATCGCAGACAGCGATGTGTCAAAAATCAATGCAGCAGGCGGTGCACCTGTCACCGTGCATGAAGAGACCGCAGAACTGATCAAAAAAGGTCTTTATTACGGAGATCTGAGCAATGGAAAATTTGATATTACGATTGGAAAATTATCGGATCTGTGGGATGTTTCTACCAAGGCTTTATTAGAGAAAACAGATGCCTCTATGATTCCATCTGATGATGAGATCAAAAAGGCTTTAACGACAGTAGACTATCAGAATGTAGTTGTAGATGGCAATACTGTCACCTTAAAAGATCCGTCCGCTAAAATTGATCTCGGCGGAATTGCCAAAGGATATATTGCAGACCGCATGAAAGATTACCTGAATCAAAAGGAGCCGCCTGCGGCTATATCAACCTCGGCGGCAATGTGCTCTGTCTTGGTGCAAAACCGGACGGTTCTTCCTATAATATTGGCATCCAGCGTCCGTTTGACGATGAGGGCGCTGCAATGCTCGCTGTATCCGTGACCGACCAGACCGTTGTGTCTTCCGGTGTTTATGAGCGCTATTTTGAGGTGGACGGCAAACGCTATCATCACATTTTAGATACTGCTACCGGATATCCCTATGATAACGGACTGCTGGGTGTTTCGATCATCACGGACGAATCCGTGGACGGTGATGGACTCTCCACCACCTGTTTTGCACTGGGTTTAGCTGACGGGATGGCGCTTGTGGAAAGTCTGGATAATACAGAAGCCGTTTTTATTACGGAGGATTATGAATTGCATTTTAGTTCGGGGATGGGGACTAAAATTCCGTATCAGGTGATGGAGTGATGATCTGCCATGGTATGGATTTTATAACTGTATGATCTGATTATTTTCTTCCGTAAAGTTTCCACCATCCATATTCTTTCTCACAAAAGGAACTCCCTTGCGAACATAAAATATATTATCTGTAAGCAGTGCATCCGGGTTTTCGGACGGGCTGATGGTTCCACCTAAATCATCATAACTGACGTTATTACGAAATGTGTTATGAATGGCCTCCTGCATACAAAACATCACACAACCGCCTTCATTTTGCCTGCTGTAATTATACTCATACACCGTTCCATCCCCGGAATCTGCATCGTAAGCCATCCCGTCCTGATTCAGCCGTGTGTCTGCCACTTCATTATAACGAAACAACGCATCTTTACATTTCCATGGCCAGATTGCCGCAGCAACCTTTCCACCACGGTTGCCCGGATTGCAATAAATACGGTCATTGATCTCACATGCCACAGAATCGGTCATATTATGTTCCACAAACGGGCGCAGTGCATACATGACCGTTATTCCATCTCCACCTGCCATTTTCACATAATTATCCCGTATCACAATATTCTCATGACCATATTTCAAAAACCTTTTTTTATCCAGTTCCGCACCCGCAAATTTCTCATGTGCATAACTATACCCGACTGCGATCCCCCAACGGCTCACACGATATACATAGCATCCCTCCACCAGGATATCTGAAAATCTTGCCACCCCTGTCATTGCTTCTTCCGCTGGCTGTAATGCTGTCATATAGATGCCGCCATTATTCATATGCTTGTCATAAACATTTCCATGAACATCATGGATTTTAAGATTTCGAAGTGTGATTCCACATCTTAAACCTTTCTCTTTTGCAACGACTGCAACACCTGTACGCTCCATTTTATCTGCCTGTGAATAATTTTCGCCGATCACTTTATCCGCACTGTTTGTAATCTCAATATCCTGTATGATAATATACTCGGCATCAAATAGAAGTACTGCCGAGGAAACATAACCATGGTAAACATGCGTCGGCGAATCCAGTTCTTTTCCATAATCCTGATACCAGATTCCCTGTCCGTCTGTCTTTATCAGAGGATCTTCACCACATCCATAACTTCCAATTACAATCGGCATCTGCTTTGTTCCGCTGTCACGAATCTGTAAAAACTGTTTTTCAAAAACACTTCCACACGCAAGCAATATGTGATCCCCCGGTTTTAGTGCAAGCCTATTGACGGCAAAAAGACTTGCGAATGCACTGTTTTCACTCAAACCGTCATTGGTATCATTTCCGTTTATCGAATCGACATAATATTTCCTGCACAAGTCTGTCATACACTTCCTCCCGCAATCTTTTTTTCAATGATCTGCTCTACCTCTTCATAAGAAAAAAGATCTCCAAAATATCTTCCAAATAAATCTTTATTCCGTTCATAGAAAGCTTTTTTCTGATTTTCTGTAATCTCCGGACTGATTCCTGATTTTCTAATATTTTCTGTCGGCTGTACAAAATCCAACCGGAAACGCGTCAATTCATACTGTAGATACATCGGCAATGAATATCTGCGCGGTCCGTAAAATACCGTTTTCTCCATTTCAAGCCTGGCATTCTCTTCATTTTTTTCTGCACATCTTTTTCCAACGCCTCTATACCGGCGTTTCAATCAACCCCAGCTTTTCTGCAAGACAAGTTCGGCTTTCGCATATGCCCACTCTTCTGGTGTAAGGCAGTATCTTTTTTCTATCATTTAACAGCCCCCGTAATTCCATTTGCAAAAACTTTTCTGCAGACATAAGAAAATAATCGCCGTCGGAAGTGTACAGATCAGTACACCGAGCATCAACATCCCATAATCAACACTGTAGCCGCTTTTTAAGTTTGCCACAAGCATTGGCATTGTGATGGAATCATTATTTTGAAAGACAATCTTTGGCCACAGATAACTATTCCATGCGTTCATAAAAGTAACCGTCATTGCAGCTCCATATGTTGATTTCATAACAGGCACAAACATCCGGAAAAAAATCTGTATTTCACTTAGCCCCTCCAGACGAGCCGCCTCTATAATATCATGAGGGAAAGACCGCGCCGCCTGACGGAACATCATAATCATAAATGGCGTTGAAATAGACGGCAAAACAAATGCAATCCAGCTATTGACCAGATTCCAGGAAGAGATCATTTTAAAAAGCGGGATCATGATTGCAACAAATGGCAGCATCATAGCTAACAACAATACACTCATCAATATGTCTTTTCCCTTATCATGATAATTTCAAATCCATAACCTGCAATTGAACAGACCAATAATGTGATAATCGTCATAAGAATCGCATTTCGAAATGAATTGATCATTGCCAGCCCCAGATTCTGATTGGCAATCAATGCCTTAAAATTTTCGACTAAATATGTTCCAGGAAGCAGTTTTCCCCTGACCACATCAATACTTTGATTGGTTGCACCACAAACCATGTAATATAGTGGAAATACAGACAAAAAACTTGCAAAAATCAATACAATATGTGATATACATAATTTTCCTTTACTCACGTTTGTCACCTACTTTCATTTGAATTGCAGACAAAATTGCCACTATAATAAGGATAAACACTGAAAGTGCTGCCGCATAATTAAATTTTGGTGTCTCCACAAAAGAAATGTTATAAATATAATGCGTCAATGTCATTGTTGACTTTCCCGGTCCACCAGCCGTTAAATTTACAGACTCGTCAAACAACTGCAGTGTTCCAGACGTTGACATAATAGCCGTCAGTAATATGGTAGGCTTTAACAGTGGAATGGTGATCTTTGTAAACTGTTGAAACGGTGATGCCCCATCAATACGACTCGCCTCATAGACGGAATAATCAATATTCTGCAGCCCTGCAAGATAAAACACCATATTGTAACCGGTCCATCTCCAGACCAACGCGATTATAATTACAAATCTTGCAGCCCATGCATTCTGAAACCAGTCTACGGTCGGAAGTCCAATCGCAGAAATAACGTGATTGACCAGACCATCCTGCGCAAACAGTGACTTAAAAATCATAGAATACGATACCAGTGATGTTGCACATGGCAGGAAAATCATAGTTCGATAGATTCCTTTTCCCTTTATATTCGGATTGTTCAGTAATTGAGCAAGAACAAGGGCAATGATCAACATGACTGGAACCTGTATGATAAAATAAAATACTGTATTGAAAAGGCACTGCAAAAATGTTTTGTCCTTCAGTATCCTGACATAGTTTGCAAAGCCAACCCACCTTACAGAATCTCCCATACCATTCTTAAATGACAGCATAAGCGCCTGTATCATGGGATAAAAACAAAATACAAAAATCAATATAGCTGCCGGAAGCAAAAACGCCCAACCAGTGAGGTTATGTTTTCTTTCCAGACTTAATTTTCTTTTTTTCTCCATATATTTTCTCCTAATGTAATACCGGGAACATAAAATTTGTTCCCGGTACAAACCACTTTACATATTTAATTTTCAATATTAAATTCTAATGTTTCCTGTGCATTATTCATTTCACCGTCAATATCAGCATTATTCTGAACAACATTTGTGATTGCATCTGTCAATGCACTTCTTATGTCCGAATAGTATGCACCACAGTCAAATGCTGGAACCGAACCTGCATATCCAACGATATCTTTATATACTGCCTGTCCACCATAAAAATCTGATGCCTGATTATATACATCAGACTGTGCAGCCGGAATGTAGCTTGCAATCGCACCTGCATTCGGCAACAGATCATCATATAATTCCACACTGCTTCCAAATGTAGATTTTAAGAAATCAAATGCAAGTTCTGTATTCTTACAGTTAGAAGATACTGCCCAGCTTGCACCACCACAATTTGCATAATTTGTGGCTCCATCAACTCCATCCAGTTTTGGCATGTTTACAATTGCCCATTTTCCTGACTGATCCTCTGCCGCCTGAATGGATGACATGATCCAGCATCCATTGATCACTCCTGCTGTTTTTCCGTCATTCATAGAGGCAATATACTGATCCCAGTCCGTATACTCGGCAATAATACCCTCATCAACTAATTTTTTATAAACTTCCATTGTCTTTTTTAACGCTTCATTGTCTGCAATATGAACCTTTCCGTCAACAATTGGTGAGGCTCCTGCCGACTGCAGCATTTCCATAAGTAATTCGGATCCCCCGGAGGAAGCGATCATTGGCACTCCATTCGCCTCTACTACTTTTTTTGCAAGTTCCTCAAACTGTGACCATGTAGTATCCTTAAAATCGTCAACCGTAAGACCTGCCGCCTCTACCATATCCGAACGAATTGCCATAATCGTTGCACCATTATCAAAAGGAAGTCCATAATTTTTTCCCTCTGCCGTGGAATCTGCAAGTTTTCCCTCTGTAAACTGTGAAAAATCAATTCCGGAATCTGTTAATTCTGTAAAAATTCCAGGAAAATTGGCAATATTTTTATGGAATGAATAATCCTGCATCAGAAAAATATCCGGTAAAGTACTGTAATCTCCTGACGTTGCAGCTGTAATCAGCTTTGTCTCAATATCATTATAAATATTTTCCTGAATATCCAGTTTAAAATCTGGATGGTCTTTCTGATAAATCTTTTCTGCCTGTTCCATGGCATAAATATTAAAAGTGGGATCCCAGCACCATACCGTAAGTGTTCATCTCCATTTTCATTTGTTTCTGCGGAAACACTCTGCGTATCCTCATTACTGTTCGTAACATTTTCTTTTTCGTTCGTGTTTCCTTCATTTTGGTTCCCACCACATCCGGCAAACACAGATACTGTCATAGTTGCTGCCAACATGAATCCCAATGCTTTTTTCTTCATAAAAAAAATACCTCCCTGCAAAAATTATTATTTTTTGTTTTATAAAATATGACGGTATGATACCACTCATAAATTATCAATAGTTACATTGTCTCATTCAACCACCGCATTTCTCCTGGTTCTAGTGTCAACCTTACGATAAAATCGCCATTGATATACAGATCTGTCTGACATTCTTTTCCTGAATTATTTATGACAGCTATTTTTTGCGTTTTCTGAAAACAGTTGACCTCAGTATCTACATTTGTTACGTAATATCGTTTCATCTCCTGTTCCATTCCCGCTGCATAATAGATTGCACGAAGCAGAATACGGCAGTTCTGAGGGGAATACGGCAGTCCTGCAAAGTAAACACCGTGACCTTTTCCGTATTGATTAACAACCAGCTGGCTGTATTCTCCATCCATTGCAAGAATCTGATAATGATCTCCCTGCGCATAAATGCGGGTCGTACCTTCTCCGAAATCAATATCCCCTTCAATATCTTCCAAGATAAAATGCTGCGGATTTTTCTCGTTATATTTATCTGTACTTAGTGAAAAACCCATCTCACGATCTACACCAAGCACATCCGCCAGCTGGAAAAATCTTCCCTGATGCTGATATGCTGTCGGTTCTCCTACTCCGATAAATCCACCACCTTCATCCACAAACTGTCTTAACGTTGTTACAACTGCTTCATCAATCCAATTTTCAGCTCCACTGAATGACGTATATGCATCTCCAACATTGATGATCACCCTGATATCTTTTGGGATTCCTTTTTTCACATCATCAAAAGAGATAAATTCTACATCAAACGGCATTCCACTCAGACATTCCAGCACTCCCTCTGCAGAATAAGTTTCTCTGTGCCATATTGCATGATGCACCTGGTTTGACATCCATTTCCGCAAACCTCCCCAACAGTTTAAAACTGCTACTTTAAATGGTGCAACATAAGATTTCGTCCCGTTCATATTTTCATGTATCTGTCTGAATTCCCCGACAACACTTTGAATCTCTTCTATAAATCCCGGCCATTCACTGGCCAATTTTAAATATCCGCCATATCCGATGCGGTCAAGCGGAGAACGTAAAATTGCCCTTCTCGCTTTCATCCAGTTGTCCTTTGCCTCCCCTATGGGATCTCCGCCTTCTCCAAACACGTCGGGGAAAAAATATGGCAAAAGCCTTCCTTCTGTATATTTAACCCCTTTTATATCTGAAATCATACGGAGTGTCACACCACTGCCAACAGAACCAACTACTGCATCCAGACCAATTTCTGCAAAATATTTTCCGTATGGTTCCGTCCCTATCCAATGATCTCCCAAAAACATCATCGCTTCTTTTCCATAGGAATGAACAATATCTACAAGTTCCTTGGCAAGCGCACAAACTTCCTGCTGCTGGAATTCAATAAAATCCTTAAACTCACGACTTGGCACACGGAACATGCTGTTGTGATATCCCTGATCCACAATAAATTCCGGTCTGAATTTATACCCTGCCCACTTTTCAAATTTCTCTAATATGTATGGACTTACACTTGCACTATATCCAAACCATTCTACAAATTTTCACGTTTTTTATCATCAAAGGTAAGTGTAAACTGGTGAAAAAAAGTCGTAAATCTTACCACGTCGATCTGCGGGTTTTCTTCACACCAGCGTTTTAATTTTTCTTTTACGTACTTCTGGGTTTTCGGCTGCCGCACATCATATGTCAGTTGATGTGGTGTATCTTTCCAATCATTTGTAATAAAGTTATACATATGTACAGGATCCCATATTAAAAACGCCAGAAACTTACCGTATATTCATGATAAGGAATGGTTTTATTTCAACTTCTTCCCGTTCTTTTTTAAATTCCCAGTCATCGACAGAAACCACTTCACCCGTTGTGCGATCAATTACTTCCCACCATCTTTTGGGATCATCCAACGTATTGACTTTTAACTGCTGTGTATGAAATCCTTCCATCAATCTTATACATAGTTTTTCACTTCTTGCAGTTACACGATTGCTGATCAGGTATTCCTGTTGAATCTCTTCTGGATTTTGCTCGGCCCAGGCATTATCCTTTCTGGTCGTATAATACGTTGCATATTTCTTTACCGGCTCATTCAATAACGCATCCGGCATCTCCGTTCCGTCACAGTCACGCAATGCATCTGCTCCAAGAAGATTTTTCAATCGTATTGTTTCCTCGACAATGTCTGCATCGGTCGGCAATGTCAGTCTGCCTGTTTGTTTTGTCATTCCCGTCTTCTCCTTTCTTGTCTCATCACCTGATGTTTTAAGTATATCTGTCTGCATCAACTGCTTCAATTTTTATGTTGCTCTAATTTTTATATATCTTGCTTTATACTCAATAAAATATTTGCATTTATCATAAATTACTGTATACTTGCAATAAGAAACCCTATTCAATTGCTATTTTATTCATCAGTTTCACAACATTATTTTAGTAATATTGCGGTTTTAATCTATAAGATATAAAATTTGATACAACAGGAAGATAATACAAATGAGTAATGAATTAATTAATTTTGAGTACAAAGGAGTACCCGATCCGGATTTTAAACTTCGTTATATTTCTATTTCTAAATACGAAGGGGATTGGCAAAGCCACCCTCACACCCATCAGTTTTCTGAACTTTTCTATGTTATCAGTGGAAAGGTGTATTTTACATTGAAAATGATACAGTTTCTGTATGTGCAGACGATCTGATAATCATAAATCCACATATTGAACATACGGAAAAAACGATGTCAAACGATCCTATGACCTATATTGTATTTGGTGTAGAAGGGCTCGCTTTCTATTTTAATTCCCAAAACGCTGCTACCCCAAAAGGATACAGCTACTATAATTATGGTTCCGCCAAAACACACTTTATTAATTTTTCCCAGATTATGATAAAAGAGTTTAATGCAAGAAAGCCAGGTTTTGAAGCAATCTGTCATGGTCTCCTACAGGTTTTGCTTGTTTATATTACACGCGAACAGCATCTTTCTGTCATATCTGATACCACTTTGCAAATATCAAAGGAATGTTTTGTTGCGAAAAAATATATTGATGCTAATTATGCAAAAAATATTACTTTAGATCTGCTCGCTGAAATCACCCATATCAACAAATTTTATTTATCACATTCTTTTACGGAGTATGTTGGAACATCCCCCATCAATTACCTGATGGAAACCAGACTCGCTGCAAGCAAAGAACTATTGCTCAGCTCCAGTCGCTCGATTGCAGAAGTTGCATCCAGCACAGGTTTTTCATCACAGTCGTATTTTTCGCAGATTTTCCGAAAGAATACAGGTATGTCACCCCTGCAATACCGTAAACTGAAACAAACAGATTCGAAACCCATGCAGGATGATTCCTATTATATTTGAAAATTTTATAGAAACATATAGACTTAATTGATCATTTCATGCACAAAATGATACACATTTTCTTTATTACGACAAAACAAAAAAATCCGCCAAAGACCCACTGCATAGAAATGCAGTCCCAGTCTTTGACGGATTTTCTTATTCATTCATTTTCATTTTATTTCTGGTTAATATAATTAACCAGTCCCTCACAGTCAATAATTTTCTGCATGAACGGCGGAAACGCCTGTCCCTGATATGAGGTACCCTTTGTCACATCCGTGATCACTCCGGTATCAAAGTCGACTTCTACTTCGTCCCCGGCCTTGATCTCTTTTGCCGCCTGCGGACATTCGATGATCGGAAGTCCAATATTGATCGAATTGCGGTAAATGCGTGCAAATGTCTCTGCGATAACACAGCTCACACCGGCTGCTTGATGGCGATCGGTGCATGCTCTCTGGATGAACCGCATCCAAAGTTTTTATTTGCCACCATGATATCTCCTGCTTTGACATTCTTTACGAAATCTTTATCGATATCTTCCATGCAATGCAATGCCAGTTCCTTCGGATCAGAAGAATTTAAGTATCTTGCCGGAATGATGACATCGGTATCTACGTTGTCTCCGTATTTGAATACATGACCTTTTGCTGCTTTCATGTTTACTCTCCTTTTTCTTAAACCTATGCTACTTCATCCGGTCCGGAAAGTTTTCCGGTAATCGCACTTGCAGCCGCTACTGCCGGGCTGGCAAGATAAATCTCAGACTCCACATGTCCCATTCTTCCTACGAAGTTACGGTTTGTGGTGGAAACGCAGCGCTCATGCTCTGCAAGAATTCCCATATAACCGCCAAGCAAGGTCCACAGGTCGGTGTGCTCACGACTGCACCAGCCTCGATAAAGGTCTTAAGCAGTCCCTCTTCCATCGCATCGAGGTAGATCTTCTGTGTTGCCGGGATCACGATCACACGCAATCCTTTTGCTACTTTTTTGCCTTTTAAAATAGATGCTGCCACACGCAGGTCATCCATTCTTCCATTTGTACAGGAGCCGATCACTACCTGGTCGATCTTGATGTCACCGACCTCGTCGATCGTCTTTGTGTTCTCCGGAAGGTGTGGGAATGCAACGGTTGGCTTTAAAGTACTAAGGTCGATCGTATAAGTCTCCTCGTACTCTGCATCCTCATCTGCCTCATAGACAACATATGGACGTTTGGAATGTGTTTCCATATATTCCTTTGCAAGATTATCTACCGGAAAAATACCATTTTTTCCGCCTGCTTCGATTGCCATGTTTGCGATTGTAAAACGGTCATCCATAGAAAGGCAGGAAATGCCGTCCCCAACAAATTCCATTGATTTGTAGAGCGCACCGTCCACACCAATCATTCCGATGATATGTAAAATGATGTCTTTTCCGCTGATCCATTTTGCCGGTTTGCCGGTCAGGACAAATTTGATCGCTGCCGGGACTTAAACCATGCTTTTCCGGTTGCCATACCAGCCGCCATATCCGTACTGCCGACTCCGGTGGAAAATGCACCCAGCGCACCGTAGGTACAGGTGTGGGAATCCGCACCGATAATGACATCGCCTGCCACGGTAAGACCTTTCTCCGGCAGCAGTGCATGCTCTATTCCCATCTCTCCTACATCAAAATAATTTGTAATATCATGCCGGCATGCAAACTCTCTGACGCATTTACAATGCTGTGCAGATTTGATATCCTTATTCGGCACGAAGTGATCTAATACAAGTGCGATCTTATCCTTATCAAAGACACCGTCCACCTTCATTTTATCCATTTCATGAATCGCTACCGGTGAAGTAATGTCGTTGCCTAAAACCAGATCCAAATCTGCCTCAATAAGCTGTCCGGCACTGACTGATGGAAGTCCTGCATGAGCTGCAAGGATTTTCTGTGTCATCGTCATCCCCATGGGTATATCCTCCTAAAAAATTAAAATCTGTGTCAGGAATGGTGTGTGCCCGTTCCCGTTTTTTGTGTGATGTGTGTGTAGAACAACATTCGCTGTCCTATCTGTATGTTATTCTAACACAGGTGTTACTATAATAAAAATACATATTAAATATATTTACCATAACTAAACTTCATGGTATAATGAGAAAAATTATCGATGTATCCAGTATCAGAAAGGAATTTTATCATGAACCAGAATTTATCATCTTATCGGATTTTTTATACCGTTGCAAATACCGGCAACATTTCAAAGGCTGCCAAAGAACTCTACATCAGCCAGCCTGCCATCAGTAAATCCATCCAGAAATTAGAGGAAGGTGTCGGCTGCAAGCTGTTTTCCCGAAGTTCGCGCGGCGTTGTCTTAACCGATGAGGGAAAACTGCTCTACGACCATGTGAGCAGTGCCTTTGAGACTTTAACCCTCGGTGAGGAAAAATTAAAACGTTCCATTGAGCTCGGTGTCGGACACTTAAAGATCGGTGTCAGCGCAACCCTCTGTAAATATCTGCTGCTTCCTTATTTGCAGGAATTTATAAGACAGAACCCGCATGTCTCTATCTCCATCACCTGCCAGTCGACCAACGAGACACTTGAACTGCTCGAGGACAATAAGATCGATATCGGTCTGGTAGGAAAACCGGATAATTTAAAAAATATCCATTTTGATTTTCTCGAAGAGATCGAAGATATCTTTGTCTGCACCAAAGACTATCTGCGGAATTTGCGCGCGCGCGGCGTCCACAAGGATCAGATCCTTACAAACTCAACACTGATGCTGCTCGATAAAAACAATATGACACGCCAGTATATCGACGACTATCTTTCTGACAACCAGATTCAGGTCAAGGAATCCATCGACATCTCCAGCATGGATCTTCTGATCGACTTTGCCCGTATCGGTGTCGGCGTTGCCTGCGTCATCAAAAGTTTTGTAAAAGAGGATCTCGCCTCCGGCGCCTTAGTGGAGATTCCGCTTGGCATCCCAATCCATAAGCGTGAGGTCGGTTTTGCCTATAAAACAACGACAAAACCTTCCAAAACACTTGGGGAATTTATTCCGGTTTTATAAAAACTTTTAACAGATACAATATAATAGAATGCACGCTCCGCGAACATTCTATTATCATGAACTATACAGCCAGGTTGGCAAAGCGAATTGGCTCAATAAACTTATTTCTTTTCAAAACTATATAGCCATATTCGCAAAGCCAACTGGCTCAATAAACTTTACTTTTTCTCAAAACTATACAGCCAGTTGGCTTTTAAGAAGTAAATCAAAAAGATCACCGAACTGATTGACCAGGTCAGCGGGTACGCCCAGAAGATGACCTGGATTTTCGGGATAAAATGCACGGTAACCGTGATGTATGTAATTCTTATGATGCACCAGGATGCAAGCATGACAAACATCGGCACGGTAGATTTTCCCGCACCGCGCATGATACCGGCGATACAGTGCGAAAATGCCAGGAAGCAATAGAAAAATGCTTCTATGTGAGCCTGTCTGGTTGCAAATTCAACAACCTGCGCTTCATTGTTAAATGCCGCTGCAAGCTGCGGAATTGTAAAAATACGATCACACCGACAACTTCTGCAAGCAGTGTCGAACAGGTAATGCCAAAATACGCACCTTTTTTGGCCCTGTCATACTGTTTTGCTCCGAGATTCTGCCCGATGAACGTTGTGAGCGACATTGCAAAACAGGTGATCGGCAAAAATGCAAATCCTTCTATTTTCGAATAAACACCACATCCCGCAACTGCCATCACACCAAATTTGTTGATATTCGTCTGCACGATGATATTGGCAAATGAAATGATGGAGTTCTGCATACCGGACGCAGTCCGATTCCGATGATCTGTCCCAACATTCCCCTATGAAAACGGATCTGTGAGATCTGTACCTGATAGACATCTTTGGTGCGCATCAGACGGAGCATACATAAAAATGCGCTGGAAAACTGCGAGATGATCGTCGCAAGTGCCGCAGCACCAACGCCAAATCCCAGTAAACCTACAAACAATAAATCCAGTACAATATTTACAATCGATGAGAAGATCAGATAATAAAGCGGATGTCTGCTGTCCCCGACCGCCTGCAAGATTCCCATCACGATATTATACATGACAAATGCGACCGATCCCGCAAAATATACCCTGAAATATACAATGGAGTTTGGCAGCACCGACTCCGGCGTTCCCATCAATACAAGAATCTGGGGTGCCAATATCATTCCGACCGCTGTCAGGATACAGCCGGACACCAGACCAAATGCAATATTGGTATGTACTGCTTTTTCAAACCGTCATAATCCGCCGCGCCGAAATATTTTGAGATAACGACTCCGGCACCGACTGCGATTCCGTTGAAAAATCCGACCATCAGAAAGATCAGACTGCCGGAAGAACTGACGGCTGCAAGTGCATCACTGCCAAGAAAATTACCGACGATCAGGGAATCGGCGGTATTATATAACTGCTGAAACAGGTTCCCTAAAAAGAGGGGGATTGCAAATGACACAATCCCCTTCCAGATGGAACCCTCTAATAAGTTTGTTCCTTTTTTCATCTTATTTCATTACAATATTGACAATTCTTCCCGGAACGTAAATCTCTTTTACAATGTTTCCAGTCAGCTTATCTGCAATTGATTCTTTTGCTTTTGCAATAACATCATCTTTTGCGTCATTTCTGCCGATTGCCAATGTTCCTTTCGTTTTTCCATTGATCTGTACTGCGATCTCAACCGTATTTTCAACTGTTTTTGCCTCGTCAAATTCCGGCCATTTCTGCTGGTATACATAACCTGTTCCGCCAATGATCTGCCAGAGTTCCTCTGTGATATGCGGAGCAACAGGGTTTAACAGAATTAAGAGTGTCTCATACTCGCCCTTAGTCACAGCATTTTTCTTATAGAACTCGTTAATCAAAGCCATCATTGCAGCGATCGCGGTATTGTATTTCAGATTTTCATAATCGCTGCTGACTTTCTTGATGGTCTGATGCATCTTTGTCTCAAGTTCTTTGGAATATCCGGTTTCTTCTGTCATGATGTCCTGTAACTTCCATACACGCTCTAAGAAACGACGGCAGCCCTTGACGCCATCCTCAGACCAGGATGCACTTAAATCAAATGCTCCAATGAACATCTCATAAGTTCTTAAGGTATCTGCACCATACTCTCTTACGATATCATCCGGATTTACGACATTTCCTCTGGATTTTGACATCTTCTCTCCGTTCTCACCAAGGATCATTCCGTGGGAAGTACGTTTCTGGTAAGGCTCCGGACATGGAACTACTTTCTCGTCATAGAGGAATTTATGCCAGAATCTGGAATATAACAGATGGAGTGTTGTATGCTCCATACCGCCGTTGTACCAGTCTACCGGCATCCAGTATTTTAATGCCTCCGGACTTGCAAGTGCCTCATCATTGTGCGGATCGGTATATCTTAAGAAATACAGGAAGATCCAGCCCACTGCGGCATTGTATCTGTCTCTCTCTTTGCAGGACCTCCACAACAAGGACAGGTCGTATTTACCCAGTCTGTCATGGCAGCAAGCGGTGACTCTCCATTGTCAGTCGGCATGTAGCTCTCTACCTCAGGAAGCATCAGTGGCAGCTCGCTCTCATCAATCGGCACATAGCCGCATTTATCGCAGTGAACGATCGGGATCGGCTCACCCCAGTAACGCTGACGGGAGAATACCCAGTCTCTTAATTTATAGTTAGTCTTTGCTGTACCAATGCCTTTTTCCTCTAAAAATGCAATCATTTTTGCCTTTGCATCTTTTACTTCCAGTCCGTTTAAGAACTCAGAATTGATCAGAACACCGGTTGCAACATCTGTAAATGCCGCTTCGTTGATGTCAACTTCCTCACCATTTTTTGCAACAACCTGTACCATTGGAATATTGAACTTTTTGGCAAATTCCCAGTCCCTCTCATCATGTGCCGGTACTGCCATGATCGCGCCTGTTCCGTAAGACATTAATACATAATCGGAAATCCAGATCGGGATTTCTTTTCCGGTTACCGGATTGACTGCCATAAGACCGTCAATCTCCACACCCGTCTTATCTTTTGCAAGTTCTGAACGTTCAAAATCGGATTTCTTTGCAGCTTCCTCACGGTATGCAGCAATCGCATCCCAGTTCTTTAACTCGTCTTTATATTTATCAATGATCGGATGCTCCGGAGATACAACCATGTAAGTAGCACCAAATAATGTATCACAACGTGTCGTATAAACACGGAGTTTGTCCTCTTTTCCGGCGATCGCAAAATCTACCTCTGCACCCTGTGATTTACCGATCCAGTTTTTCTGGGAAACCTTGACACGCTCGATATAATCTACATCATTTAATCCCTCTAACAGCTTCTCAGCATAATCGGTGATCTTTAACATCCACTCGCTCTTTACCTTGCGGACAACCGGAGCACCACAGCGCTCGCAGACACCGTTTACAACTTCCTCGTTTGCCAGGCCTACTTTACAGGAAGTACACCAGTTGATCGGCATCTCTTTTTTGTAAGCAAGTCCTGCTTTAAACAGTTTTAAGAAAATCCACTGTGTCCATTTGTAATAACTCGGATCTGTAGTGTTGATCTCTCTGTCCCAGTCGAAAGAATAGCCCAAAGAATGAAGCTGCTCTTTGAAACGCTTTACGTTATTCTCGGTTACAATCTTCGGATGGATCTTATTTTTGATCGCATAGTTCTCAGTCGGAAGTCCGAATGCATCCCATCCCATCGGATACAGTACGTTATAGCCCTGCATTCTGCGCTTTCTTGCTACGATATCAAGTGCTGTATAAGGTCTCGGATGACCTACATGAAGTCCCTGTCCTGACGGATATGGGAATTCTACCAGTGCATAATATTTTGGTTTGCTGTAGTCGTCTGTCGCAGCAAAAGCCTTATTGTCATCCCAGACTTTCTGCCATTTTTTCTCAACGACTTTGTGATTGTAAGTTCTGACATATAATCCTCCTTGTTTTTCGAAGAAATGCGACTGCCTTGCAGGAGCAGAGGATTTCCCTCCTTGTTTTGCGGAGCAAATCCGAGTCCTTTGACGAGGAGACGATTTTCCTCCTTGTTTTTCGAAGAAATCCGAGCCCTATGGCGAGGAGCGGATTTTCCTCCTTGTTTTTGCGAAAAAAAAAACTCCGTCTCCGAAGATATGCTTTTAAAATTGCACATCCTCTTAGAGACGAAGTCTATCTTACTCCGTGGTACCACTCTAATTCGTATTCTTTTGATTTCATTTCCCATCTGTCAATATTTAAAATCCATCTGCTCATCTGTCAGATCAATTTTAACATGAAAACAAGACAATACGCTCTTATGATCCTTAACGCGGACAACACGCTTTTGCTTACACACTATAAACCTACTGATAGCTTGGGCAAAAGGACTCAAAGGCGAGTTGGGAATTTTTCTTTACTGTCTCGCAGCATCCGGCAGCTCTCTGAAAAATAAAAAATTCTTACTATTCCTTATCAAAGTCTGATGTATTTTATTCACAACATGATTTATTTTATCATATACCATGGTTTTGTCAAGTACCAACCGCCCTGCCGGAAACGTTTCTCCAACTGTCATAAAAGTTTTTCTGATACCGGTTCACAAGTTCTTAAGGTAAAAAAAAGAACCATCATATGAAATGTACCACATGATGATTCTTTTCTTTTATCTTTCCAACAATAAATCTATACTCTAAAGTATAATATCCATTGTCTCATTACTCAGCTAAAAATTAGTTGTTGATCAGTTTGTCCTCTTCGTTGTTCCAGCTGTACAGTTTACGGATCTCTTTACCAACCTGCTCTGATGGATGCTCTGCAGCTTTCTTTCTCATAGCCTTGAAGTGAACCTGACGTCCTGCAGGAGACATATCAAGTAAGAAATCTTTTGCAAATGTACCATCCTGGATATCGGAAAGGATCTGTTTCATCGCTTTCTTTGTATCCTCTGTGATGATCTTCGGTCCTGTGATGTAATCACCATACTCTGCTGTGTTGGAGATAGAATATCTCATTCCCTCGAAACCTGACTGGTAGATTAAGTCTACAATCAGTTTCATCTCATGGATACACTCGAAGTATGCATTTCTTGGGTCATAACCAGCTTCGCATAATGTCTCAAAACCAGCCTGCATTAATGCACAAACACCACCGCAGAGAACTGCCTGCTCACCGAAAAGGTCTGTCTCTGTCTCGGTACGGAATGTTGTCTCAAGAACACCAGCTCTTGCTCCGCCGATACCAAGTGCATATGCTAATGCAAGATCCTGTGCTTTTCCTGTTGCATCCTGCTCAACAGCGATCAGACAAGGTGTTCCTTTTCCAACCTGATACTCAGAACGTACGGTATGTCCCGGAGCTTTTGGAGCGATCATGGTAACATCTACATCCTTTGGAGGTACGATACATCCGAAATGAATATTGAAACCATGTGCGAACATTAACATGTTGCCTGCCTCAAGGTTTGGCTCGATATCTTTTTTGTACATATCTGCCTGTTTCTCATCGTTGATTAAGATCATGATGATGTCGGCTTTCTTTGCTGCCTCTGCTGTTGTATATACTTCAAATCCCTGTTTCTCAGCTTTTGCCCAGGATTTGCTTCCCTCATAAAGACCAATGATAACATGGCATCCTGAATCTTTTAAGTTTAATGCATGTGCATGTCCCTGACTGCCGTAGCCGATGATTGCGATCGTCTTTCCGTCTAACAGTGAAAGGTTACAGTCTTCCTGATAAAATATTTTTGCTGCCATAATTAATTTCCTCCAATTTTGGTTTCTTAATAAAAAATATGTATTTGCATATTCTTATCTGCTTATTTTGTTATAATGATACTCTTTTGCCGTCTTCGTCTAACATAACGACATCGGAAATGCCTCTCGACAATCCGGTCAGTCCGGTTCGCGCAAGTTCTAAAATCTCATATCCGGACAGAAGATCTAAAATGCATCCAGCTTGTCCTGATGGCCTGTCAATTCGATCACCATCGAATCGTGGGTTACATCCACAACTTTTCCATGAAAGATCTCGGTTACATTTAAGATTGGCTGACGTTCTGTATCTTTCGCACGAATCTTTACTAAGATCAGCTCTCTCGTCACGGATGAACCATTTTCAAGTTTTTTGATGTCTACAACATCTTCCAGCTTCGCAAGCTGTTTTCAATCTGCTCTAAGATCTGTTCATCGCCGGTCGCGACGATCGTAATCCTTGTATATCTCGGATCTGCGGTCACGCCGGAAGAAAAACTGTCAATGTTGTAACCTCTTCTGCTGAAAAGTCCTGAAATATGACTTGTCACGCCCGGGTTATTCTCCACTAATAGAGATAATACCTGTTTTCTCATTCTGCATCTCCAATAGTTTAATACTTTAATCACACATCACACTAAAGCTATGATATCACATCGAAATATTTTGTCAATAAACATTTTTTCATCTGCCCGAAATCATAGTCGATTTTCAGAAAAATTTTGCGGTAATAATCCATATGACCGCTGCTGCCACAAACCAGATGCCAATCTGCCGTATCCTTTTTTCTGCATTCAGATCACCTCTCTGATCTTTTCTCGTGCACGCCCCCGGCACAACTGTCATAAGAAGTCCTGTCAAAAGTAATACCATTCGAATCAGTAACATTTTAAGCTCCTTCGTGTGGGATCAGATCATGATCTCCGTGTTTTCCTTGCTCTTTTCAATGACATGGTTCAGTTTACGGAACGGTATCGCAATAAGAAGTCCAATGACCAGCGAAACGACCAGATAAATTGCAAGTTTTCCAACATAGATCCAGTAGTTCATCTGATAAATTCCACCGATTGTCTCTCTCATGGCATTCATTCCATACGGGAATGGCAGATATTTATAAAGTGACTGGTATACCTGCGGTAATGTCTCAATCGGGAATGTTCCGCCTGCACCGGCAACCTGGATAACCATAACAACGATTGCAAGTGCCTCACCGACATTTCCAAATGCAACGGTAAGCGAGTAAATAAACAGCGTAAATACAAAACTGCTGACTGCTCCGGCAAGCCAGAACAGGAATGGATTATGACACTGTATCCGCACATAAAACAAATCTCCAAGCACCGTGATCAGTGTCTGTGTCTGCCCTATCAGGAAAAACAGGATATAGCGCCCGAAATATGCCTGATATGGCTTTATATCCGTGATGCCCTCTTCCGGTTCTACTTTCACATGAATAATCGCAACCAGTATCAGCGCACCTACCACAATGCCAGAATCGTATAAAACGGAGCCATGGCAGAGCCATAATTTTCAATCTCATAAATTCCGACAGTGTCAAGATTTACCGGAGAAGAGATGAAACTGCCCAGCTGCTGTGGATCTGTCTCTAATATCTCCATAAACTGTTGATACTGTTCATCCTGTCTCAATGTGGTGAAATCCGCGATGATCTGCGTCAGTTTATTATATAACTCCTGCGCCATTTCTAAAGAATCATATAAATCTGCACTTCCCCTTGAGAGCGTGTCCTCGTATTTTGACAGCACCTTTTCCACATCGCCAAAATCCGCATTGATTCCGTTTAAAATCGATGTCGTTGCGATCATGGAATTCTGCATTGCATTCATCGTGGAATCAAGCTGTGGTTTTACGGTATACTCAAACGTATGCTGCAGCGCATCCAGAGCTGTCTTACAATTTTCAATCTCGGTTGTAATCTGTCCTTTTAAGGTATTGATATCCTCCGCTGTGGCAGTTCCGTTTTCTGCAAGTCCGTTCAGTTCAAGTTCAATCATCTTTAACTGGTCACGCACACCCTGGATCTGCATTCTTGTCTCGTCATCTGCTGTACCCTCCCAGCTTGAAACCGAGTCATTAAACATTTTTCCAGATAAGGCACTACGGATATTGTCGCATTCAGTCCGTTTCCTGCCGCATCTTCGTATTTTCCCAGTTTTTCCATGTCATTTTGTATCACCATGGACACATTATTCAGGCTGTTCTCAACCAGATCAAAACTGTATGTAACCATCTGGGTAACCGTATCCGTCGTTGCATTTCCGGCAAGTATCAGACTTTCCATGCTGTTTACCGTGTCCTGACCTGTAGAAACCATGGAATCAAGTCCCGGAAGCATGACCTGGCTTGTTGCGACGATACTCTGTGCAGAATTTAAAATACTTGCAAATGAATTTAAGATGTTGATGTAGCTCTGCAGATCACCGCTTACATCGTTTAACCGCTGCGTAATTGTATCCGCAAGTGAACCTCCATCAACATCGTTTCCCGCAACTGCATCCCCGACCTGCATCATTGCCTCCGCAAGTGTGCTCACGAAGCTTGCATTCACCTGTTCCTGAACAGACGTTTTGGCTTTTGAGGTAATCTTCGGCGCTATCGCATTTTTCTTTTCATTTTCATAATAAATAATATCCGGGTGTTCGATCTGTCCGCCAAGGAAGCTGATCATCTCCTCCGTAAAATCATCCGGAATCACAAGAGCCGCATAATATTCACCGCTGTATACACCATCCACCGCCTCGTCGGATGTCTCAGTAAATACCCATCCCATAACCTTGTTTCCTGTAACGCTTCAACAACGGATGAACCGATATTGACAGAAATACCCGCCACCGTTACACCTTCATCTTCTGATACCACTGCAACCTTCAGGTTTGAAGTCGAACTTTCACCATACGGATCCCAGTTTGAAAATATATTAAACCATGCATAGAGGCATGGAATCACACAAAGTCCCATGATAACCACAACCGCAACCACGTTCTGGAAAATCCGTTTCACATCGGAGATAAAGATTTTAAATATATTTTTCATTCTGTTTTCTCCTTTGTATCACTCTCTGTTATTTTGGGTATCTCTGCCTCGGAATTAAACTTTTCATCTAATTTCTGAATGGCATTCTTAATATTTTCCTCTACTTCGTCAAGCTGTTTTCCCATAAGAACATCCACAGCTTTATCCTCTTCATCCCGCAGTTCGTTTAGCTTCTCCTGCAGGTTATAATCTACATACTCTACAAGGATCAGATAAGTTGCAAGTGCAAATAATGATACGATCCATAAAATCAGGAAAACCACCTTGTTACTGTCTGTCCAGAATAACAGGATCAAAAATATAGGCGGAATGATCGCAATACATTTGAGTCCGATCTTGATCCGTTTCTGATTCTGCAAATGGATATTCTGTTCATATGCAACGAGTTTTCCATACATTTCCTCGTATCTGCTTTTTTCTTCCATTCTTCTCTCTCCAATTCTGCTATCTATAAAAAAGACTTGCTTTTCACGCTTTGCTTCCGCTACATCATTTTTGTATCTTCCATTCGTTTTTCCACAAAGTGATTCAGTTTCACAAACGGAATACGGATTACAAGTCCGATCAGAAGTCCAACTACCGCAAAGATCATCAGCTCCGCCAGATTCTTCATATAATCGCTTCCATACATACCACCGATCGTCTCACGCATGGCATTGATCGCATATGGGAACGGGAAAAATATGTAGATATTCCGGTAAACTGCCGGTAAAAGTTCAATTGGGAACGTTCCGCCGGATCCCGCAATCTGAATTACCATGATCACAACCGCAAGTGCCTTACCCACATCACCGAATGAAAGGGCAAGTGAATAGATCAATAGTGTAAATGTAACGCTGGCAAGCGATGCCACCAGCCAGAACCACCCCGGATATAAAATCTGACAATGCAGGATATAGATATCTCCTAATACAATGATCAGTGCCTGTAACTGTCCCATCACAAAAACAGCAGATATCTTCCAAAAAAGAGCTGATAGGATTTTACATTTTTCAGATTTTTCGGTTCTGCCTTCACCTTGATCAGCGCGACGAGAATCGTTCCTCCAACCCAGATCGCAAGAATCGTGTAAAACGGAGTCATTGCCGAGCCATAGTTTGGAATCGGATAAACCTCCTCTGTCGTAACCAGCACCGGCTGGGAGAAAAACTCACCATATCCTTCCGGATCGCCCTTCATGAACTCCATAAATGCCTGTACTTTTTCATCATCCTCAACCGAATTTAACCGGTCTAACAGCTTCGTTAATTTTTCACTCACACCATCGATAACCGTCTGAATCTGTTCTAAACTGTCATTTGCTCCTGTAACGGTCGTCTCAATGCCGGAAAATACAGAACTCATATCTCCTAACGTGTCATCTAGTCTTGTCAGAATATCTGATACATTGTTCAACATCTGACTCATGCTGTCGATCACATTATCTAACTGTGGAACCAGGCTTGTCGTATACATTTCCTGCATATTTGTGATTGCCTGTGAACAGGTGGTGAGAACCTGCGTCATATCCGACAATGATTTGTTGATTGCATCCGCAACCATACTGCCCGATACCTGTGTATTGATTGTATCCGTCTGGGAATCTCCGGAGAATCCCATTGCGATCTGATTAATGCTGCTGATCGCTTTTTCAATATCTGTTGCCCCGCCATTGATCGATTCAATCGTCTCAATGATTTTCTGAATGACGGTACGGTCTGCATCCGACACGCTATCTTCAACGACCACTTTTTTTTAAATGTTCCTGCAAACGGTTCAGTTCCCGCTGCAGTTCCACTGCATCCAGTGCTGCCTGATTCAGACTGTCTGCCGTCTGCTGTGCATCCCCGGCAAGATTCGTCGCATTGATACTCCCCTGAATTTTATTCATAGAATCATTGATGCTTGTCATGGTCTGGTTCACATTTTCACTGAATGATTTTAAGGATGTCTTTGTATCATCCAGGCTGCTTCTCGCCGTACCAAAACTCTTTGCACCGTCGGATACCTTGTCACTGAGTCCCGGGATGCTGCCTTTCGCCTCTGCAACCGCCTGGGAAAGTTCCGAATTTCCGGCAATGAACGTATCGATCATTTTACTGTAACCGATCAGATTTTCATTCAGATTTTCCAGTTTATTCTGAAAATAAGCAAACTTATCGTTCTCTTCCATCTGTTCGGAAATATGATTTGTCTGCTCAAATATATTGCTTGCAAGTACTTCTATGAACTGCTCATTGATGCTCTGTTTTAAGGTGGACACCGCAGAATCCGTAATCTTTGTCGCCACGGCATTCTTTTTTTTCATTTTCATAATAAGAGATGGTCGGTCCCTTAAAATCTTCACGAAATACATTATACATACTGTATGTAAAGTCAGAGCTGATGATGACCGCTGCATAATATTCGCCGCTGTATACACCCTCTAAAGCCGCATCTTTTGTATCTGTAAACACCCATCCGATCTTATCATTTTCCTTCAAACTCTCAATGACCGAATCGCCCATATTAACAGTAGTTCCGTCATCCATCTGGTAACCTGTATCCTCTGTGGCTACTGCAATCTTGATATTTTTGGTATTTGCGTACGGATCCCAGTTTGAGTATATATTAAACCACGCATACAACGAAGGTATGATACAAAGACCGATCGCGATCACCAGCGCAAAAGGATTCCGCACCAGTCTCTTCATATCTCCGCTAAAAATACGCCATATATTTTTCATGCCTCACAAGCTCCTTAACTCATCCATATTCTTTCATAGAGCAAAAGTCCCTATTATCGGGAGATTATACCATCCGAAATATTGATTGTCAAATTTACCCAGCTGTCCTTTTCACTCTGTATCCCCAAATATTTCGCCATCCATCTCAAAAATATACTGCATGTGAACTTCCGTTCCATCCTCAAATAAAAGTCTGCGCAGATAAGTATCTATTTTCCGTATCCTGCCACGATGCGTAACATAAGCCCCACCGGCTTTCTTTTCATCCGGCACAAAATAAGTAACCATAATCTCCGGCTTTTCCGAAAAATATTCCTGTAAAACATGCATTTTTTCATCAAGCTGTTCTTTTTTGTCCTCATCGAGTTCTAAGAATGCTTCTGTTCGTCTTGCCGTCTCACGGATAGAGTCCTCATGCCCTGTAAGTGCTGCGAAAGGCGAAAACTGTGCAGCCCTGTCTGATAACGCCATCTGCGGATGTTTTGTTGAGACATGATGTGGCAGATGGACGATATCATCATATTTATGTGTTTCTTTTTCCTGAAATATATTTTTCCCTTTCATGCTTTATGCCCTCCGATCTGCCGGTTACGCTCCACACTGGTAGCCCCCTCCTGCAGATTCATCCCCTTTAGCATGGCATTTTTCCCATATTTCTTTTTCACACTGAGGACTGCCTCCTGCAGTTTTCTCTCTTTTTCCTTCTTTACCTTTTCTGCCTGCTTTTTCTGTTCTAATGCCGCATAATCCGTAAACAGATCAAGCTGTTCAAACGTATCTTCCTGTTTTGCCGATGATTCATCCGATAACCTGCAGGCTACCACATAGATCCGGCGGATCAGAAGATTCGGATTTACAATACGGTCATACAACTCCATCACTGCATCCATGATCTGTTTCGTGGAGGATGTCTGGTTTTTCAGATTGATCGTTCCGTGTGCGTGTTTTGGCACCCTTCTTCCATAGCGGTCAATGGTCACTTCCCCGTGATACGCATTTCTCCGTTTTGGATCCGTCAGGTTATCAATATCATAGCCGATCGTAAGCACCATCTGATCTGTGACTAAGTGCTTTTCCACCAGATCCAGCACAAGCAGATCTGTCATTTCCCGGACGATCAGTTTTCCTTTTTCAAACTCATAAGACACTGCAGCACCTGCCGGAACTGATGCTGTTTGTCTCCGGCTTGTACGCTTTGATCAGGTCAATCGTGGTCGGTTCATATCCCCACGCGTGGTCAATCAAAAGTTCTGCATTAATACCAAACATTTTATAAAGAAAATCTTCATTATAAAATCCTGTTCACCGCCTAAGGAACAGCGTGCAATATCCCCCATCGTATACAGTCCTGCCGCCTCTAGTTTTTTCCGATAACCACCACCGACTCTCCAGAAATCCGTCAGTGGTCTGTGATCCCACAGCAGTCTGCGATAACTCATTTCGTCAAGTTCTGCGATCCGCACGCCGTTTGCATCCGGCGTTACATGTTTGGCAACGATATCCATTGCAACCTTACACAGGTACAGATTCGTGCCGATGCCGGCGGTTGCTGTAACCCCTGTTTCTTTTAAAACATCCCGGATCATTTTCTCTGCCAGTTCTCTCGCACTCATCTGATATGTTTTCAGATAATGTGTTACATCCATAAATACTTCATCCACCGAATACACATGCATATCTTCCGGTGCCACATATTTTAAATAGATGTCATAGATTTGGTTACTTTTCTCCATATAAAGAGCCATGCGCGGCGGCGCTGCAATATAGGTCAGTTCCAGTGTCGGATCTTTTTTCAGTTCTTCCGCATTTGCTGATTTTCCGGTAAACACACCTCCGGCGATCCTGCTTCTCCGTTCTTTATTAATCTGCTTTACTTTCTGCACGACCTCAAATAACCTCGCACGCCCCGGAATTCCATATGCTTTCAGTGACGGTGATACTGCAAGACAGATTGTTTTCTCTGTTCTGCTCTCATCTGCGACGACAAGATTTGTCGTCAGCGGATCGCATTCCCGTTCGACACATTCTACTGATGCATAAAAAGATTTGAGATCGATTGCAATATAGATATGGGATGAATCACTCATGACCGGATGATGCCTCGCTTTCTGTTTTTCTGGTATAGATATTATTATAGCAGAAAATATGTTCGATTATCACCCTGTTTTTGAAAAATTAAAAATATTTTCTTCCTGTATTCCCTTTTCAAAATACTCTTCTGCTAATATATTTGTTTTCCATACTTTGCAATATCCTCCAAAAGGTACTGATTTCGAATTTCAAATAAATTTATACAAAAAAAGAAACGGGATTCTTGCAAATACAAAAATCTCGTTTCTTTCTATGCTTTAAATTTATCTTAGAACTTACCAGCTTGTGAGCTTCCTCAACGGAAACTGCAACAGCAACTGTAGCACCAACCATAGGGTTGTTACCCATTCCGATCAGACCCATCATCTCAACGTGAGCCGGTACGGAAGAAGAACCTGCGAACTGTGCATCAGAGTGCATACGTCCCATGGTATCTGTCATACCGTAGGAAGCAGGACCTGCTGCCATGTTGTCTGGGTGAAGTGTACGTCCTGTACCACCGCCGGAAGCAACTGAGAAATATTTCTTACCCTGCTCGATACATTCTTTTTTGTATGTACCTGCAACCGGATGCTGGAAACGTGTTGGGTTTGTAGAGTTACCAGTGATGGAAACACCTACGTTCTCATGATGCATGATTGCAACACCTTCCTGAACGTCATCTGCACCGTAGCATTTTACAGTTGCGCGAAGTCCGTTAGAATATGCTTTCTCATATACAACATTTAATTTTGCAGCTTTGTAATCATACTGTGTCTCAACAAATGTAAATCCGTTAATACGGGAGATGATCTGTGCAGCATCTTTTCCAAGTCCGTTTAAGATAACACGTAATGGTTTCTGACGTACTTTGTTTGCTTTCTCAGCGATACCGATCGCACCCTCAGCAGCTGCGAATGACTCATGTCCTGCTAAGAAGCAGAAGCACTCTGTCTCTTCCTCTAATAACATTTTACCAAGGTTACCATGTCCTAAACCTACTTTTCTGTGGTCTGCAACAGAACCCGGAATACAGAATGCCTGAAGTCCCTCACCGATTGCTGCAGCAGCATCAGCAGCTCTTGTACATCCTTTTTTGATTGCGATTGCAGCACCTACAGTGTAAGCCCAGCAAGCGTTCTCGAAACAGATTGGCTGGATTTTCTTTACCTGATCGTAAACATCAAGTCCAGCATCTTTTGTAATTTTTTCAGCTTCTTCGATAGAGCTGATACCATAGCTGTTTAACACAGCGTTGATCTGGTCAATTCTTCTTTCATATCCTTCAAATAATGCCATTTTCGTCCGTCTCCTTTCCTACTCTTCTCTCGGGTCGATGATTTTAACAGCATCTGCCACACGGCCGTACTGTCCTTTTGCTTTTTCCCATGCAGTGTTAGGATCATCGCCTTTTTTGATGAAGTCAGTCATTTTTCCAAGAGAAACGAACTGATATCCGATAACTTCGTTATTCTCGTCAAGAGCAATACCGGTTACATAACCTTCTGCCATCTCTAAGTAACGAACACCTTTCTCTTTGGTAGCGTACATTGTACCAACCTGGGAACGAAGTCCTTTACCTAAATCCTCAAGACCAGCACCGATTGCAAGACCGTCATCAGAGAATGCACTCTGTGTACGACCATAAACGATCTGTAAGAATAACTCTCTCATTGCTGTATTGATTGCATCACAAACAAGGTCTGTGTTTAATGCTTCAAGAATAGTTTTGCCCTGTAATACCTCTGCTGCCATAGCTGCGGAATGTGTCATACCAGAGCATCCGATTGTCTCAACTAAAGCTTCTTCGATTACACCATTTTTTACATTTAATGAAAGCTTGCAGGCACCCTGCTGAGGAGCACACCAGCCAACACCGTGTGTAAAACCTGAAATATCTTCAATTTTTTTAGAATGAACCATTTGCCTTCTTCCGGAATTGGAGCTGGTTCATGTTTTGCGCCCTTTGCTACAGGACACATGTTTTCGACTTCCTTAGTGTAAATCATTTTAAGACTCCTTTCACTTAAATAGAACTGTATGTATCAGACTTTGTTATACATTTAACATACCTTACCTATTTTCGCACATTTTGTTGAAATCTACAAGTCCTAATCGAAAAAATTATCTTTATTCCGTGTATTTGTTTTTATACACTAATCAAAATAATTCAATTCTGAAAAAACTTCCGTGCCGGGTCTGCCGACGTTGCTGACATTTTCACCATCCACATGGATGTACCCTTCTGTTCCGTCTTTTGCACGCACATAGATCCATTCCTTTGCATCAGAGCTGATAAAGAACACATCCTGCCCGGACGAAACCGTTACCTGTTCCGAATTCTGATCCATAGCTTTCCACAACGGAAGATCCACATATAATCTGTGCGGTGTGAAATACTTGTATTGATGCATACCGCCATCCATATATTCCAGTTTCCGTGCATTGCTGTCATACCACCAGTATCCATTAAGATATGCGGTTTCAAGAATATCTGTACGGATTGTTCCATTGATTCCGTTTTGCCCGGTAAAACCATTGATTCCGCCATTCTGCTCCTTAAAAGGGAAACCATCCACTTCCCCGATAAACGCCAGCGCACTTCCGTCATACCGGTAAAATAAGTCGCATAATCGGCACTTGGTCCATCGTCTAATACCGCGATTTCCAGAGAATTATCATATTCATCCATGTCTGTAACATAAAAGCTTTCCGTTTCCGGTGTCACCATAGCTGCATATTCGCACAGTTCATATGCTGTTCCATTAACCGTAAGGACACAGGAATAACCTGAATAATCACTACTCTCTTTCACATCATAACGGATCTCTTCTTCGCTGCCATCTCCATTAAGATCCACCATAATATTCTGTCCTGTTTTATATTCTTTCGGATACGGATGCTCCTGTTCATATGCTGTTTCAGCTTCCTGTATTACCTTTAAGTTGTCTTTTTCTGTCTGGCTCAGCACAGATTCATCAAATGCATCTGCTTCTTCACTTTTTTCGTACCAGGAGCACGCATTAAAGTAACTCTGCATATACTCATTGGAAAACCCACGCCCGTGTCTTGCATAGATTTCATTGCGTGCTAACCATAAATCATTGTCCGACATATTGATAAGACTGTCTGCCGAAATTGTCTGTGTCATACTGACCGGAATGATATACTGGTCAGCATCTTTGTGCAGGTTCTGTGTATCAATGACCGCATTCTGTACTACCGTATCTGACTGCTGCATCATCCCTTGATATTCATTTAAAGTATCCTCATTTTCCACATCGCAGCTCACATCCGTAGGCCTCACAACCTCATATAACACTCCATCATCGGTATATCCTAAAATACTTACACCGGCAGCATCCGGATACCATTCCGTGTCTTTGGTAATTCCAAAAAGAAACCCTGTCCCACTTCTTTCTCATAGGATTTCTGAAAACAGAAAAACCGGTATCATCTTCTAAAATTACATACTTATCTTTCCAGCTCTCCGGAAACTGCAGCGTGATCTCTTTCCAGATATATTTTTCTTCGGCTGCTTCCATTTTTTCAGACGCACTGCTGTCTATTTCGGATTCTGTTTCATCTGTATCTGAAATTCCTGCTGTTTTCTGCTCATTGCTGTTTATTTTATTTTGTGCCATATCTGGCTCACCACACCCTGCTGTAAAAGCAAAAGTGTGGCTGTAAACAACCACACTTTATTTTTCATATAATTATGCACTCCTTTCTGTCAGTGCAAAAACTTTTTTTTATATCATCTGCCGTACTGTGAATTTTCTCTACCGCATTCTGAACCTGTTTTGCAACATCAAGGTTTTCTTCACTGAGTGTATGTACCTGTTCTGCACTCGCCGTAACTTCCTCAGTCGCTGCCGAAAGCTGCGAGCAGTTTACCACAATCTTATTGTTGGAATCTGAAAGTCCGCTTACCTTTTTATTGACCTCTTCAATATGGGCAACCAGCTCACCTATATTTTTATTAAGCAGATTAAATGTTTCTGACGCAGCAAGAATCTTTTCTTTCTGATCTTCCGTTGCCTGTACAGAACCTTCTACTGATACAACCACATCATTTGCATTTGCATTCAGTTCGTTTGTAATTCTCGTGATCTCTTCCGTCGAATTTTTTGTCTGTTCCGCAAGCTGTCTGATCTGCTCTGCTACAACCGCAAAACCTCTTCCGGCTTCTCCGGCACGTGCACTCTCAATAGATGCATTTAACGCCAGCAGGTTTGTCTGGCTTGAAATATTTAAGATCATACCTGCAATCTCTTCTACTTCTTTTGTCTTATCCTGAAGTTTGGTCATTGCCTCAGTAACATCATGATTTGTATTTGTGATCTGCTCTGCCTGATCTTTCAACTCATCCATCACACGCATATTTTCCTGAATGCTGTCATTTGAATTCATTGCGATATCCACCATCTGTTTTGATCGCTCACTTGTTTCCTCGATCGCATCCTGGATCGTTGCAGTCATGGTATTCTGTTCTTCGATGCTGTTTGCATTCATTCCGGAAGCCGTTGTAATCTCCTGCATACTGCCAGTTACAGAATTGGTCGTCTCGACCAGTTTTCCGATCAGGCTGCTGCTCTTAACTGATTCTTCCTGAACAGTTTTGGAAATCTCAAGCACTCCCTGTAAAATTTCATTCTGCTTTTTGTGTTCCTCATCTATGGATCCAAGTGCATCTGCGTTAAACAATAATGTGATCTTTCCAATTCTTGAAACCATAAATAAAACGCCAAGCACGCCGACCACAGAACATATTGTATCCACGTTCAATACAGTAATACCCTTTATTCCCTGAACAATCGTAACGATCACGTAGAGAATACTCACTCCCACACAGGTTCTTTTTAATCCACCTTCATCATAGTACGGAATCTGTAACGCAACTAAAACGATCAGTACATACGTAATAAAATGTGCATCTGTCTGTACTCCGACTAACAGATACTCTAATCCCATCTCAAGCGTAGCAATCACTTTTAATTTTGCTGTTGCATGATCTTTATGATAAATAATCGTGTTCAAAACTGATGCGCCTATTATTAATACAGTATTCCCATATACTGTTGCATTTACCAGATTCTGATTTGCCATGCGGAGCCACAGATACAGTAAAAACAATATTCCAAGAAATATGGTTGCACCTATATAGAACCGGTTCATCTTTTGATCCGTTCCGCTTTATCATTATAAATATATTTCTTTTCTTCTTCCATATATTTTATCTCCCTGTACTTAAAATATAATCAATATTTTCTGCCATAACTTATCCGACCTGTCCGGATCTTAAGTTTAAGAATATCATGCTTCTTTTTTCTGTACAACCTCGCCCGGTTTCTTAAAAATTGAGTTTGCCGGGATCACTCCCCTGACACTTGAAAGCGGATATACATTTGTATGTCTGCCGATCACCGTTCCAGGATTTAATACAGAGTTACATCCAATCTCCACAAAATCCCCAAGCATGGCACCGAATTTTTTCAATCCAGTCTCGATCTTCTCATCACCGTCTTTTACCACAACCAGTGTCTTGTCGGATTTCACATTTGACGTGATCGAACCTGCACCCATATGCGATTTATAGCCAAGAATGGAATCGCCAACATAATTATAATGCGGCACCTGAACGGAATTGAAAATAATATCATTTTTCAGTTCTGTGGAATTGCGACAACAGAACCCTTTCCTACGATCGCACTGCCGCGGACAAATGCGCAGTGACGGATTTCTGCATCCTCATCAATGATCAGCGGACCGTTTAAACATGCTGTCGGTGCCACTTTTGCACTCTTTGCAACCCAGATATCCTCGCCTCTTTTTTCAAACTTTTCCGGATCTAATGTTGGTCCAAGTTTTTTTATGAACTCACTGATCCCTTTTAAAGCCTCCCATGGATATGTAAACTGTTCTAAATATTCTTTTGCGATTGTTTCATCTAAATCATATAAATTGCTGATTTTTGCGTTTTCCATCTTTTCCTCCATCCCTGAATGTCTCTGTCACATGGATATGAATCCAGTGTGATCCTGGCATTTCTGTTTGCATACTGGTTCTATTGTAAAACGTTTTCACAGATCTGTCAAAATAATATTCGAACACTGCAAAAAAATTTCCGGACAGACAAGAATTTCTGTCTGCCGGAGATTTCTTATGGCATAAATTCATCTAAAAAATTACTTCCAGCGATCCATTCTGCTTCTTCCTGTTCCTGAAATGCTGCAGCTCATCCGCCATAGTGGCATAGAAATCATCCGCACCATCCGGTGTCTGTTCTGCCTGCTGTGGCTGCTGTTTTTCAGTCTCATTTTCCTGCACAGCCATCTGCACTTCTGATTGTTTCTCTGACTCCTGTTTTTGCAGAGACAGGCTTCCCGGATTGTCAAAATCAAAACTGATCCGCTCATCCTCATATTTTAGGCAGGAATCAAACACATTCCCTGCTTTCGAGTTAAATCCAGTCACTTTTTCCTTTGTCTTTCCGGTTTCCAACAGTTCTTTTATGATTGCTTCCGAAAGCGGCACTTTCGCAACCGTATGCCCTACCTTAAAACCGCAGTCACACTCATAGTACCATTGGCTTTTCTTTAAGAGTTCCCCACACCTCGGACATTTTACTGTTGTCTCGACAGGTTTTGGTTTCTCCGGAAAATCAAAGGTGATCTGCCCCTCTTTGGTCAGTTTTAACGGAGCATCAAATTTCATTCCGGTCTTTGCGATAAATCCTTCGATCACACCGGTCTTTCCATTGGTTAAAAGTTCTTTGACCTGTGCTTCTTTTAATTTTACTCCTGCGATCTGTCCAACCGAAAAACGACAGCTTTCCGGATCATCTTTTTTATAATTTGCGCAGCCATAGCCGAACGGCGTTTTCACCATATCACCGCCGCAGACCGGGCATTTCACATCTTTTAATTTGGGGGCTTCCACATCCGAGAAATCGTATTTTAGTCCGATTACCTTGCCGGATTCGTCTTTTTTTAAAGCAATCCTTGCATCAAACTTCTTTCCTGTCTTTGACTTAAATCCGCGGATCGTCGCCGTCCGCCCCTCTGTCAGAAGCTGTTTTACCTGTGCCTCATTTAACGTTTTTTCTCCCATCTTTCCAATGGAAAAACGGCAGCTTTCCGGATCATCTTTTTTATAATTTGCACAGCCATACCCGAACGGTGTCTGCACAATGTCACCGCCGCAGAGCGGACAGGAAACATCTTTTATCTTTTTTGCCTCCGCATGATCAAAGTCAAACTTTAAATATTTCCGACCGGTTTCATCGGTTTCTAATGCCACGCAGGCATCAAATTTTTTGCCCGTCTTTGACTTAAAACCGCGGATCGTCTCCGTTCTGCCGTCGGTTAAAAGTGATTTCACCTGTGACTCTGTCAGATCACGTCCGGCAAGTGTACCGATGGCAAAGCGGCAGCTCTGCGGATTTTGCTGGTCGTAATTCATACAGCCATAACCAAATGATGTTTTCTGGATCTGTCCGCCGCACATCGGGCAGACTACATCTTCTAATATCTCTGCCTCATTCTTTGAAAAATCAAATTCGACTGTTTTTCTGCCATCCTCTCCTGTTTTCAAAAGCAATGCCGCCGAAAACTTCTTTTTATTTTTTGCGGTAAACCCTTTTAAGACCTCCGTCTCTCCTTTTTGCAGCAGATCAGTCAGGTCATCCACACTAAGGGATTTTCCCGCGATTTTTCCAATGTAGAAATAACAGCTTTCCGGATCTTCACGGTGTTTCACACAACTGTAACCAAAAGAAGTGATTTCCATATCAGAACCGCAGACCGGACATTTCACCCCTTCTAATATTTCAGGTTCATTTTTGGAAAAGTCAAAATTGACTGATGCTTTTCCATTCTCATCTTTTTCAAGTACCAGTGCAGCAGAAAAGCGTTTTCTGGACTTTGAGATAAAACCGGAGAGCACTTCCGTATGTCCTTTCGTCAGAAGTTCGACCACTTCCTCTTCCGCTAAATCTCTGCCCGCAATGGTTCCGATGGAAAATTTACAGCCGCTTCCGTCCTTTTTATAATTGCTGCATCCATAGCCGAACGGTGTCGTCTCCATCTCCCGCCACAGACCGGGCAGACTGCCTCTTATTTTTTCTTTGCGGCAAGCCCTCTTCCGCCTTTTCCGACAAACGGATGAATCCTCGCCGCAAGATTGCCGGTCAGGTCATGTTCGATCATGGAAACCGTTTCTTTGCGGATAAAATCTTCCAGTTTACTGCGATAATCTTCCATGATGACTGTTCCACGCGTGATACCGTCGAGTCCCTTTTCCCAGGAAGCCGTCATCTTCGGATTTAAGAGTGCCGGCACGGTCATGCTCACCACCTCAAACACCATCTCTCCGATCGCTTCCGGGCTTAGCACCTGCGTCTTTTTGTTCAGATTCAGATACCCGATACGCACCAGTTTGCGGATGATCTCAGCTCTCGTCGCAGAAGTTCCGATTCCGGAGCCTTTGATCTGTTCCCTTAATTCTTCCTCCTCAATGAGCTGTCCGGCATTTTCCATCGCAAGCACCATCGAACCGGAGGTATAGCGTTTCGGCGGTGCGGTCTTTCCCTCTTTGATCTCATAACCGTCCACCTTCAGGGGATCACCGGTCTTTAACTGCCCTGCCAGTTTTAAGAGTCCCGCACTTTCTTCTTCCTTATTTTCATCATTTCCCGGTCTTCCCATGATTTCAAGAAATCCCGGATTTTTTAACACCTTTGCAGATGCAAAAGCTGTTCTACCCCCACCTGTACCACCAGTTTGATCGTTTCATACTCAGCCGCCGGATAAAAGATACTTAAGAAGCGGCGCACGACCAGGTCATACACTCTTCTCTGTAAATCGCTTAACGAACCAAGTTCCGTGAGCTGTCCGGTCGGAATAATCGCATAGTGATCGGTGATCTTTGAATCGTCAGTATACTGTGTACGTGCAATATTCCGGTAAGTACCCTCTTTTAAAATACGCTCCGTATAAGTTTTCGTCGGCTCATAGGTTTTTAAACGATTTAAGTTCTTCCCGATCTCCTTTGCAACTGCCGTCGAGAGCACTCTCGCATCCGTTCTCGGATAAGTCGTCAGTTTTTTCTCATATAAGTCCTGTGCACCTGTAACGTCTCATCCGGCTGATCTTATATCGTTTCGAACACTCTGCCTGTAACTCTGCAAGGTTAAATAATAACGGTGCTTTCTTTCTGGATGTGCCGCGCTCTAAGGATTTTACAACCGCCTGTTTTCCGTCAAGTTCACCGATCAGATTTTCCGCGCTTTCGCGCTTTTTAAAACCATTTTCCTTATACAAAAGGGGCGATTCAAAATATTTAGAACCATTTACCGCCTTCCACTCTGCGGTTACTGTCTCCTCCGTTTCCGCGCCTTCCGGCAGGAATCCTCCCACCACACGGTAAAACGGCGTCTCCGCAAAGTTGCGGATCTCCCGCTCACGGATCACGACCATTCCAAGTACACAGGTCATGACTCGTCCCACCGCGATCGCCGTATAACTTTTAGTCGCCGCAGCATCATTCAATAGTTTCCCGTACTTTACCGACATCGCCCTGGAGAAATTGATTCCCATTGCATAATCTTCAATTGTGCGCATAATACCGGATTTTGCCAGATTATCATACTCTGCCATTGGCTTTGCCTCACGGATTCCGCGCAGAATCTCCTCTTCCGTCTGCGAGTCAATCCAGACACGGAGTTCTTTCATCCCCGGTCTGACCCCGCCAAAGCGTCTGATATTTTCCTCAATCGTCTGTCCTTCTTTTCCGGCATCGCTGCCCAGTAGACAGTTTCTATGTCCTCTCTGAAAAGCATCCGATGCACCGTATCATACTGTTTGCTGACATCTGGTATTACATTGTATTTATATTCTTCCGGCAGAAACGGTAAATCTTCCAACCTCCATCTTTTGTATTTTTCATCGTATTCTTCCGGATAGACCATCTCCACCAAATGGCCGACACACCATGTAATGACATATTTGTCATTTTCAATATATCCGTCATTTCGTCCGCTCACGCCGAGAATCCTTGCAAATTCCTGCGCTACACTTGGTTTCTCCGTTATTATCAAAGACTTTGCCACTAAAGTATTTCTCCGTTTCTGTTTTATAATTCACTCATATCGATCAGAACAAAACGCTTATCCTGTTCTGCCATTTCAACAACTGCCTGTTCAAATGTGCTCGCAGAAAACAGGAAATAATAATTCGCACTGATCTTTGCTTTTTTCATATTTGCAAACAATTCTTCACACATCTCCATTGTGACCTGCGGTTTTCCCAGTTGCACAAACCGACCAGATTTTCCCGCACTTCATTCTGGGCAATGATATCAATATTTCCTGTCTTGCCGATCCATGTTCCCATTTTTTTAATATGAAGCGGCAATTTTCCTGTAAGATTTAAAAGCCACAGATATTCCATGCAGACACCCACAAAGTAACGGTTTAAGTAGGTATTTAATCCCGGTTCGATGTAAGTATCATAAAACTCTTCCGCAGACATCATGTAGAGAGCTGACAAATGCGGATAAATAAAGCGGAACCAGAAATTGACATAGTTATCCCGGATCCGGTAAACTCCCTTTTTGGCATTCTCCCATCCGCCGGTCTCAAACGATACTGCCTTTTCGATAATGTCGGAAGCGGCAAGATTTTTCATATAGACGCTGATCTTTGCACGCGAAAATCCTGTCTTTAAGTACAGGTCGTTTAATTTGTCACACCCGCCCGCAATACAAGCTAAGATTGTATCATACACGGACAATTCCCGCAGGCTTGCACCGATAATATTTTCTGCCTTATTATACATATAGCCGTTTCTTGATAAAATCTGCCTGCAGATGTTGGTCTTTAAATCTACCTTCGGGTTCCAGTGATTGATATAACCGGTAACCCCGCCGATCACGCCGTAAACCCGGATACATTCGCTGACCGGATAATCCGGAAGTACACGCACAACTTCCAGAAAATTCAGATTGGAAAGCTTGATCGTCTGATCGATCTTTTTCACTGCATCTGTGCCGATACAATTTTCCATTTCCTTCTCAACCCACGATACAACAGAGCTGCACAGCAGGATCATGACCGGCCCCGGATACAATTTTTTTGCCTTTAATTTTAAAACAGCATTGATAAAATCCGTATCTTTTTTGGCAATATAAGAGAACTCATCGATCACTAAGATAAGCTTTTCCGGTCCGCCGCTTTTGATCCGGTTAAAATATTCCTCATAATCATATTTTTGCAGCCTGACCTGCAGTTTTTCCTCTAACGCTTCCGCCATCATCTGTTTTTGAGACTCCGGTGACGCATACCGTGCACGATAATAAAAGGCTTTTTTGTTCTGCAGGAAAGTCTTCAATAACAATTCTTTTTCCAGATCCGGCCTGCCATATAAAACGCATAACTGATTGCCGGACTTTGCATACAGTGTTTCTAATTCCTTTAAAACAGCCGTTTTTACAACCATGTTTCCGCCCTCCCGTTTGTATTTCACATAGGAGAAATTATATCATTTTTTAACTTTTTAGGCAATATAAAACGCCACCGGACGTCCTGATCCGATGGCGCTTTTTGTTATTTCCTATTTTTATAATTTCTTTGTGATATATCCCTGTGCTTTCAACAGCTCTGCGCAAAGTACTGCACCGCCTGCTGCACCACGGACTGTGTTATGGGAAAGTCCGACAAACTTCCAGTCGTATACGGTATCCTCTCTTAATCTGCCGACAGAGATACCCATTCCATTCTCATAGTTAACATCTAAGGAAACCTGTGGTCTGTTGTCTTCCTCTAAGTACTGGATGAACTGCTTTGGTGCACTTGGAAGTCCTAACTCCTGCGGAACACCGCTGAAGTTTTTCAATGCCTCGATCAGCTGCTCTTTTGTCGGGTTTTTCTTTAATTTTACAAATACTGCTGCTGTATGTCCGTTTAATACCGGAACACGGATACACTGGCAGGTGATCACCGGTGATTCTGCAGGAACGATCGCTTTTTTCTCTGCATCCACATGACCCCAGATACGAAGCGGCTCTTTCTCAGATTTTTCTTCCTCTCCACCGATATAAGGATGATGTTTCCTACCATCTCAGGCCAGTCTTTAAATGTCTTACCAGCTCCGGAAATTGCCTGATAGGTTGTGGCAACTACTTCATACGGTTCAAACTCTTTCCATGCAGTAAGTACCGGTGCATAGCTCTGGATGGAGCAGTTTGGTTTTACGGCAACGAAACCGCGTTTGGTGCCAAGACGCTCTTTCTGGTATTTGATAACTTCCATATGTTCCGGGTTTACTTCCGGCACTACCATAGGAACATCCGGTGTCCAGCGGTGTGCGCTGTTATTGGAAACAACAGGTGTCTCTGTCTTAGCATAATCTTCCTCGATCTTTTTGATCTCTTCTTTGGTCATATCTACTGCGGAGAATACGAAATCGACTTCTGCTGCTACTTTCTCTACCTCATTGACATTCATGACAACGATGTTTTTCACTGCCTCCGGCATTGGAGTATCCATTTTCCAACGGTCACCAACCGCCTGCTCATAGGTCTTTCCGGCACTTCTAGGACTTGCTGCAATGGTTGTCACCTCAAACCATGGGTGATTCTCTAAAAGAGAGATAAATCTCTGTCCTACCATACCTGTTCCGCCAAGAATACCAACTTTTAACTTTTCGCTCATTTTGCTCTAATCTCCTCGTCCCTTATTCTCTGTTTGTCCGTCTGTCGCAAACATGTGTCTTTCATAGTAAATATATTATGCTATTTCCCGGAAAAAGCAATGCTTATTTTGTCAAAGTTTCCTGTATTTTTTCGAAAACTTGTGCATTTGTCACAATATCACGTCAGTGTGTAAAAGTATTACATCCATTCCTTACTCAGATATTCACGCTCTTTTTCAATGACTTTCTCCATTGCCTCTTTGCCCGGAGCACCGACTGTCAGACGTTTATTGACGCATGTTTCCATAGAGATCGCATCATAAATATCCTCCTCGAATACCGGACTGATCGCTTTTAATTCCTCTAAACTCATATCATCGATCGGGATCTTTTTATCGAGGCAGTAAAGCACGATACGTCCGACGATTCCATGTGCATCACGGAATGGAACACCGTGGTTTACCAGATAATCAGCCGCATCTGTCGCATTTGTAAATCCATGATTTGCAGACTGGCGCATCCTGTCCTTATTAAAACGCATAGTGGCAAGCATACCATTGAATAAAGCAACACAGCCTTTTACCGTATCCATTGCATCAAAAGAAAGCTCTTTGTCCTCCTGCATATCTTTATTGTATGCAAGCGGGATTCCCTTCATGGTTGTAAGCAGTGACATCAGTGCACCGTAGACACGTCCGGTCTTACCGCGCACTAACTCTGCGATATCCGGGTTTTTCTTCTGCGGCATGATACTGCTGCCGGTACTGTATGCATCATCGATCTCCACAAACTGATATTCATTGGAATTCCAGATGATAACCTCCTCCGAAAAACGGGAAAGATGCATCATGATCGTTGCACATGCTGACAAAAATTCGATCAGGTAGTCACGGTCTGAAACACCGTCCATACTATTTAAAGTCGGTCCGTAAAAGCCGAGCAGTTCTGCAGTATATTCACGGTCTAACGGGTAAGTCGTTCCGGCAAGCGCACCAGAGCCAAGCGGGCAGTAATTCATGCGCTCGTAAATGTCATGCAGACGCAGACGGTCGCGTTTAAACATTTCAAAATAAGCCCCCATATGATGTGCCAGCGTAATCGGCTGTGCTTTCTGCAAATGGGTAAATCCCGGCATGATCGTCTCTGTATTTTCTTCCATAATGTGTAAGATCGTAGTCAGAAGTTCTTTTAATAATCCGTCCACTGCAAGTACTTCATCTCTGGTATAAAGACGCATATCAAGTGCCACCTGGTCATTACGGCTGCGTCCGGTATGTAGTTTTTTACCGGTATCTCCCAGACGGTCAATCAGATTTGCCTCCACAAAACTGTGAATATCCTCATATTCCGATGTGATCTGTAATTTTCCACTCTCCACATCCTCTTTAATCTCCTGCAGTGTTGTGATGATATCGTTCATCTCCTGCTCTGTCAAAATGCCCTGTTTTCCAAGCATTTTGACGTGAGCGATACTGCCTTCGATATCCTGTTTATAAAATTTCTGATCAAATGTGATAGACGCATTGAAATTATATACAAGCTGATCTGTCGCCTTGGTGAAACGTCCTCCCCATAACTGTGCCATATCTAAATCCTCACTTTCCTTACATAAATTATCTTCCATTCTACATGAAGTGTCTTTTCGCCGCAAGTCCCTGTTGTATTTTTATACAGGAATTTATGCATTCCCAGCTGCCGCTTTTGCCGCGATCTGTGCATCCCGCTCCCGCTTTGAGAAAACACAGCCACAGTAATACTGGCGGTACATGCCATACTCCTCCGATAGTTCCACGGAACGCTTATAGCCATTCTTCTTTTTAAAATCAGAATTCAAATATGCGATCCCGTATTCTTCCGACAGACGGTCTCCGATCTCATTTAATTTTTCCGCATTTTTGAGCGGGCTGATAGATAATGTCGTCGTAAAATAATCCATGTGAAGTTCCTTTGCAAGCTCTGCCGATTCCCTAAGGCGCAGCTCATAACAGCGGAAGCAGCGTTCCCCGCCCTCTTTCACATCCTCTAAACCGCGCGCCATCTCATAAAAGTACTCTTTGTCATAGGTTCCCTCCACAAAAGAGATCGGATATTTTGCCGGAAGCCGCTCAATAAAATGCTGCTGTTCCGCCACACGCTTTGTATATTCTTCCTCCGGATAAATATTCGGATTATAATAAAAAACCGTAATTTTAAAATACTGGGACAGATACTCCAGACAATAAGAGCTGCACGGCGCACAGCAGCTATGCAGCAGCAGGGAAGGCACTCGCTCTTCGCGCTGATTTTTTTCAATGGTTTCCTCTAACATTTTCTGATAATTCTGCTTCAATCTTCTGCCTCCCATGACAATATTTCTTTTGCACGCGCCCTCCAGGTATGTCCGGCACAAAAGGTCTGATATGCATTTTCCCGGATTTCTGAACGGAGTTTTTCATTTTCCATCAGTTCCCCGGCAGCCTCGGAAAGCGAATCTATTTTTGCCAGCGAATAAAACATCATATCCTTGCGGTTTTTAAAATGCGCACACCGGTACGGATTCGAATCTGTCAGCACCACGGTACGGTTCGCCATCCCTGCGATTGCCCGGTCATGGACGCCCCGGTTAAAGATCGGCGAAACATCAAGCATGATCTGTTCTCTTGCAATCTTTTCAAAGGAAAGATCAAAGGTGACCGGCTTCTCGATCGTCCGGTATCTCTCATACGGTGTCTGGTATTTTTCCCATCCCTCGCCGACTAACTGAACCGGTATTTTCTTTTCAAGAGTTCATCGAGTGCCGCTTTCCGGAAATAATCCCTGATATAAGCATCCGACGCATACATCGTATTCATAAAAAGTGCAAACTGCGCTTCGTCAAGCTCCATGTCATCTTCTTTTAAACATGCCGCAAATGCTTCTTCCATTGGAAGTTCCGGCACCGCAATCCGCATTTCTATGATCCGCTTCATCATCCCGCAAAATGGCTCCGGTGCCGCCTTTACGATATCATATACTTTTTCCGGCGCATCATAAGTCCCATAAAAAGGATATGGTCTGCGGGATTTTTTCGCCGTCAAATAAAGCGATGGTTGCGCCAAGCGGAAGCATATGTACGCTCTTTACCTGCGGATGATATTTTTTCACATAATCTGCCTGCCCCTCGTCAAGAACGATCGCATGAAGTTTTTGCCCGCGTCATCAGACAATTATAATGAAACAACGGATGATCCACGATATAATCATAAAACGGCCCGTCGAACAGGTCGATCACCGGTGTTCCGTCATCCATCGCAAGCCGTGGCAGCAAGGAATTAAAATCAAATACTGCACGATATTTTTTCCCAAAAAACGGAGAAAGCACGGCATCAAGATCATCCTGGGATGTAAATTCACAAACAGTAGTCTCATATCCCAGATCATCAAATGCCGCCGCAAGCTGATGTGCAAAAAATTTCCGGACAAATAGCAGATCTCTCTGGAACAGAATACTAAAATCTTTTCCTGCAATTCCATCGGTCATTCCTCGATTCCAAACATTTCTGCACAGATGCGTTTTCCATGTTCCGTGCGGAATTTTGTTGTATGCATGCATCACAGCCTCTTTTGTCACGCCATCCTCATAGAGATTGACCAGAAAATCTGCCTCCACCAGTATCTGGTAATCCAGACCGTCAATCTGGTCATATGTATGGTGATGTCCGACCAGATAGGACACCCTCCGGATGATTTTTTCGTCAAAATGCAGTCTGCCAAGCATCTCCTCTGCCACTGCCGGCCCTTCCTGCTCCTGAAGCCTGCCGTTACTGCTTCCATACTTTCCTCCGCCACTTTGATCCCGATATCATGTACATAGGCAGCCGCCTCGAGTGTCAGCAGTTCTTCCCCCTGCATGCCGGAAAGTTCCCCGATCAGCTTTGCATAGCTGTGTACCTTTGTAAAATGCTGGATTCTTTTGGGATCATTCCTGTAATACTGTATCATTCACAAAATAACTGATTTAAATTCATCTTTTTTCCTCCTGTAAATACAAACGGACTCCTGCTAAAAGTCTCCCCATAGCAAAAGTCCGTTTCCATACTCATCCCTTAATCTCTCACATAACGCAGGCATAAAATCCCGACCAAATATTCTACCACACACAGCACCATAAAAACAGTGGCTCCGGTGAGAACCCCGGCTATGATCTGAACGATCACAGCGATCGCATGCAGCCAGATCGGCACATCATGCAGGCAGCAGGCAATTCCAGTCTCTAATAATACGATCAGACAGACTGGAACGACCGGCATATGCAGTGCAATGATTCCTGTCAGAATCACCGCAAGTGCTGCAACAATAACTGCAAACAGCATCAGCATACTCTGATTCTCCGCAAACAGTGTTCCCAGTGTGCCTCCTATACTTTTTTTCCTGCGCTGTTTTATGGATACGCGCGGCTCCTCTTTTTTTACATAATTTTCAGGTTCACTCATACCTTAATCCCTCTCCTCTTTCTGCTATAATGTCATCCGGATAAATAATTCCATTTCCCTATGACATGCTGTCTTTCGTCATTATATCAATTTATAACAAAAAGAACAAGTAGTTTTCACTTTACCATATTCTATGACTCATTTACCAGTTTCCCCGTTATATGTTCCGGATTTAATTCCAGACATAACACACTCGACCCGCATTTTGAAAGTTCCACTTTCACATATTCCTTATCGTCAGTAAATTTATCACACATATTCGTGCATATCTGATTTATTGTGTCCTGATCTTCTACAAAGCGGACACGTCCGAACACAATAACGCTCTTTATATTCAGCGCCCAGTCATTTTCTTTCCGATAGCCTTTATCATAGACGCAGAAAGAAACCTTGTCACAGTTTTTTATCGCATCTATTTTATGTCCCGATTTTGCACCGTGAAAATAAATTTTCCCGTTTTTTTCATTGTACCAATGAGTGACAGGCATACCATACGGATAACCATCGTCACCTAATACAGAAAGCACGCCTCTCGGTTCATTTTTCAAAATCTCCATACATTCTTCCTTGCTCAATTCCTGTTTAAATCTTCTCATTTTACGAAACATTGATATAGACTCTCTTTCTTTCATTTAATCATATAAACCATTTTTTCATTTTGAATGGCATCCTCACTGTCAGAATAATGTTACCACCAAAAGTGCCAGCAGACACAGGATTTCTCCGATCACCGCACTCCGGTACAAAAGCACATTTACCCGCACGATATCCTCCGCTTCCACCGGTCTTAAATCATCCCCGATAAATGGCTTTTTTACGATTTTTCCAAAATAGCTTGCATCCCCCGCCAGGCGAAGATGCAGGGCACCTGCACAGGCTGCCTCGGTCTGGCAGAGTTCGGACTTGCATGATTGTAACGGTCACGCTTAAAAATGCGCAGGGCATCTTTCCCGGAAAACTGTTTCCGCCCATAGGCGGCTGCAATCATCAGCGCCGCACTGATCCGCGCCGGGATATAATTCACCACATCATCGAGTTTTGCTGCCGTCCTTCCAAAATTCAGGTAACGTTCATTCTTGTAGCCCACCATCGAGTCCATCGTGTTGACTGCCTTATATAAAAACCCTAACACCGGACCTCCGATCGCCAAACAGATCATCGGAGCAATCACACCGTCCGACGTATTTTCTGCTACTGTCTCCACAGCCGCTTTCGCGACCCCTGCCGCATCCAGATTTTGCGTATCGCGTCCGACGATCATTGCCACTGCATTTCTTGCGCCCGCAAGATCATCTGCCCGCAGACGTTCATACACTTTCATGCTCTCAACTTTCAGGCATTTCGTCGCAAGGATCTGATAGGTCATGATACTTTCTAAAATACAGCCTGCCACCGGCGCAATCGCATAAGCTCCCCACAGCAAAAGACCGCTCACCGCTCCAGTCGCAAGCAGTACAACGGTCACTAGCAAAATACCTGCGCGCCGTTCTTTTTTTCATTTCTTATGCCTGTCACATCAAGCAGTCTATGATCCAGCGCTGCGATCAGATTTCCGATCAGGCGCACCGGATGATACAGCCAGTGCGGATCCCCGATCAGTAGATCCAGCAGAAATCCCGCCAGAAATGCTATCATATGATAATACATGTCTTTACTCTCCAAAATTAATTTTTCATCACGCATGGAAATTGATGTCTCTTTACCACCCCATTTGCGTCTACTGCATAGGACAGCGTACATTCATATCCCTGTCCGCACCTGCACTGATAGTCAAAATAGGAACCCTGTCCATAACTGTCAAAAAGTGCCATAATCATGCCGCCATGTACAATGCAGACAACCTTTTCCGGTACAGTTACCTGTTTTCTAATTCCATCAGGCAATCCAACAATCCCGCTTTACACCTTGTGATAAATTCTGCCCGGCTCTCTCCGTCCGGAAACGGCAGTGTGCCGCCACTGTTGATCCATCTCTGATAATCTTCATTTCCATTTAAATCAAAGTAAGTCTTTCCCTCAAAACTGCCAAAGTTCATTTCTTTCCATTTTTCTATGATCTGATAAGGCTGATCTTTATATAAAATCTCTTTTGTCTGTCTGCACCTTAGCATGGGACTCGTAAAAATAAGGTCTGCTGCAGGATAATTTTTCCTGTTGCGCAACAGCATTTCACATCCGTCCTCAGAAAGCGGTTCATCTGTCCAGCCAAGATAACTTTTTCTGCGGTTCGACGCTGTCTCTCCATGCCGGATAAATGCCATTGTTATTTTATTTTCTGTGCTATCCCGCATATCACACGCTCCACACTCTCCGAAGATTTTGCCAGAATGACCTGCATCCTTCCGACCTGCTCCCGGTACTCTCTTTCTTCTTTAACATCGGCACCACACCGCATCCGACTTCATTGCAGATCACGATACAATCCGGGTTTTTCTTTATAAATGTTTCTGTGAGTTTTGGCACATCTGCCTGCTCTTTCACTTTTCTTCTTACCCACAGATGGAACTTATCTACTGCTTTTGCACCGCATAACTGCTCAAGTTCTGCGTTTTCGCCCGAAAAAATGTCGTTCTCTGATATATGATACGCTATTTTTACATAATTGCGTTTTCCCTGTGCACTCCACCTAAAACCAGTCTCATTTTACACCCTCTTTTTTTGTTATTCCTTTATCATCGTATAATTCCACATACCGCAGCTGCCACAACGATCACACACTCACACACTGTCACAAAATATCCTTCGGTATCCCCGGTAATACCTCCAAGTTCCTTTTTACATTTCTTATAATAATACAGAAAAGTAAGACCTGCGCCCACTAACACTGCCACTCCCGTCACTCCGTCTAAATACAGCATCAGCACTGCCACCGCTGCTGTCTGCAAAAACAGTGCGGTCTTTACGGCCCGCTCATGAGCTTTGCTCGTGAACATATACAAAAGTCCTTCTTTCTTTGCACCCGGAAAAGTCATCGCAGCAATACCGGAAAGACAGCGTGATAAGAAAAATCCGGCTGCCACGATCCCCGCCTGCCGTACTGCATCTATCTCTGAATATGCTCCGATATAAATCAGTTCATACAGCACCAGACAGATTACAGAAAAAGCACCTATATGCGAGTCCTTCAATATCTCAAGTTTTTTCTCTCTCGGCTGGTAAGAATGGAACGCATCCATCGTATCCATAAATCCATCCACATGAAATCCTCCGGTAACTGCAAGTGGAATGGCTGTGCCAATCATGGCAAATGCCACATTTCCAACCGAAAATTTCCGCAGAACCACCACCAGAACATCGTGATACCGCCGATGGCCGCTCCAACCCACGGGAAAAAGCAGAATGCATACTTCATTTCTTTATCCTGCCAGGTAAACTGCGGCATCGGTATCTGGGAATACATGGAAAATGCAATGACCAGTGCTCTTAATGTTGTCATCATAATTTCTCCCCCTTTATAAAAATCGGGATTCCTGCCACAACCTCAATCACCGAATCCGCCATTTCTGCTAACTGTTGGTTGATCTGACCCAGATTTCTAATGTATTCCATCGTTTCCGGTTCATAGATAATTCCGTCCTCAAAGATCTGGTTTGTCACGATCACCAGATGTCCGGTCTGGTCTTTCAAGTGCTGATCTGGCGGACGATATTTTCTACACAGTTTGCATTTATCTCATCACCGACAGTCTCCGGGAACATCTCATTCGCCACAAGGTTTGACATGCACTCCAATAAAGCCACGGGCATCCGTATTTTCCATGCAGCCTGGCACATCCCTGTTCTAAAAATTCTGACGTACATACTCTTCCATGTGATGTGTCACATGTCTGTTCCAAAGACTCTGACATGCATACCTGTGCAAACGCTTCATCCACCTTGACAGGACACTCAGCCGTTTGAAATCCTTTCCCGGCGCGAAGTTTTCTGTGCCGTTCCACACGGCGTACGCCCTCTTCTCCATAGACACGCATCGTCGCAAGATAATATAAGTCTCCTTTTCCCGCCAGCTTTACCGCCACACCTTCTGCATATTCCGACTTACCACTGCCGCTTGCGCCTGTCACTACAACCATCATACGTCTGTAAACCTCTTGTATGCTTCCACCCTGATATCTGAAAATGTTGTCCGGTTACCATAGACTGCATGTACCGTATCGAGCAGTCCAAACATCAGAACGGCACCGGTTCCCTCACCGAGCGCCAGACTGCATCAATGACCGGATGTACACCAAGTTCCTGTAAGATCAGTGCCGCTGCCGGTTCCCTGCTTTTGTGGGAAGCGATCAGAAAATCCTTTACGCCCGGAACAAGACGTTCTGCCACAAGTGCTGCAACTGCACTGATCACACCGTCCAGCACAACCGGGACACCGTAAACTGCGCCCCCGATGCAGACACCGCACAGTCCTGCAATATCCAGTCCGCCGACCGAACACAGAATACGAAATACATCTTTGGAGTCAAACTGATATTTTTTCCGCGCCTCATCGATCACCGCAATCTTATGTAATAATCCCGCGTCACTGAGTCCTGCACCTTTTCCGGTAATCGCTGCCGTCTCACAGTTTAACAATGCCGCCGCCACTGCGCTGCTTGTCGTCGTGTTTCCAATTCCCATCTCCCCGGTTGCAAGCAGTGTCACACCATCCTCTTTGCACTTTTTTACACTGTCGATGCCAGCTTCGATCGCAGCCAATGCTTCCTCCTCCGTCATCGCCGGCTGTTTTAAAAAGTTTTTTGTACCCCTGCTCACCTTTTTATTCCAGACGCCTTCCGGTGTTTCTTCCGCTGCGATCCCGACGTCGATTGGAATGACTTTAGCATTCGCCTGTGCAGCCATAAGGCAGACAGAGCTTTTTCGTTTTCCCATGGATTCTGCAACCTGATATGTGACTTCCTGCCCGGACTGGCTGATGCCCTCCTCAACGATCCCGTTATCCGCACACATCACGATCACTGCCTTCTTTTGTAACGGCACCCTCTCGTCCCCTGTCACTGCACCGATCTGTGTAAATATCTTTTCAAAGATTCCCAGACCATCTAATGGTTTCGCTAAGGAATCCCAGTTTTCCTGTACCTTTTTTCGGATTTTCTCATCCGGTCTTCTGATACAGACATACCCCTGCAGCGTATTCAGAACACGGTTGGTATACTTAATCAAACCTGTTTTATCGATATAAATTTCAGAATTTACACTCTTTTCAAAGCTTTCATTTCCCTGATTCAGGTATCTTCCATCCCGCTGCCTCCTGCGTACTTCTTTTTTATTTCCGTTATCATTTATTATAGGGCAGTTTCCTGTGTTCAGCAATAAACAAATTTACTCCGTCAAATCGGTCCGTCCAGTCGCTGCTGTTCTCGCCTGTTGTGCGGTAACAAGCAGCATTACATCCCCATCATCCTATACACCGCATCCATATCCAGATACTCCCGCAGCGTCTCCGCCAATTTATCATACTGTGTCTCTTTAAATTCCTGATAATTCTGCTGAGTCACTGCCTCCATGGAAATTCCTTTCTTTGTGGCAAGTGCCTCAACGATCTTTGCAGCAATGCCATCTGCATCAAATACTCCATGAACGTAAGTACCATAAACATTACCTTCACAGATTCCATCTGCTTTTTGATTTTCAGCCTGATCTGTGATATGGCACAGATATTCATATCTTTTTTCCTGAAGCATTTCGGGCTTCTCACTCCGACCTAAATCCATCATAACCGTATCCATATCAATCTCGGCATGATCCGTCCTGCGGCTCGCTCCCATATGAATCTCATACCCCGTCAGCTTCACACCCGACAGCACAGACAGCACTCCGGTCAGTTCTTCAAATGTCCCGTCCACCTGCGTTCTCGTCTTTTCCTGTTCCATCTCTGTCTCCATCGGCAAAAGTTCCATACCGCGCAGCATACCGCCCTCCTCGACACCATAAGGATCTGTGATGCACTCTCCCAACATCTGATATCCGCCGCAGATGCCAAAGATCACGGCATCCCGATTTTGCGCATGCTTTTGATGGCAGCCTCCAGCCGTTCTGGCGCATCCATTTTAAGTCGCCCATCGTATTTTTACTGCCGGGCAGGATGATCATATCCGGGTGATGCAGTTT
>ENA-OQJH01000009-OQJH01000009.1-human-gut-metagenome-genome-assembly--contig:-NODE-9-length-91587-cov-16.584704_pt1 | contig 91587 bp, 101 predicted proteins | sample MGYA00242597_ERZ504763 | MGnify/ENA primary metagenome ERZ504763 (study PRJEB26092, sample SAMD00036359) | human gut metagenome | host: Homo sapiens | study: EMG produced TPA metagenomics assembly of... | reverse complement strand
TCTGAAAGAAGGAAAAAGAATATATAAAAAATGTGCATAATAGCACAGAAAAGATCCGTAACCGGATAAAAAAAGAACCGCGGGACACGCGGGGATAGCCTGTTTTAGCTTTGCCCTGAAGGGCAATTGAGCAGGAAGCTCCCACTTCAAAATCTGTAAGATTTAAGTGGCGAGAGCATGTCACAATGCCATAATCCTGCATGAATTCCTGCTATCCTTGATACTCCAATCGCATTAGACTCACGCACTGCGTCCAGACGATTGCATATGATCACTCTGGGACAGCGAACACCAAGTTCCGGTTCCGGCAAACAATTATTACAGAGACGGGTATAATTTACTCCTGAGAATGGAGAAATATATGCAGAACCATCTGCTGTTCCTGCATGATTCCCGGATACCTGCCACTAATAATGAAGCTGAAAGGCTTCTAAGAAACTATAAGCTGAAACAGGCGCAGGCTGTGACATTTAGGAGTTTCGAAAGTATCGATTATCTCTGCCAATGCATGAGCATGCTTGTTTTGATGCGGCTAGAAGAACCAGCGAATATATTTGACAGAGTATCCAGAATATTTGGATAAGAAAACCGATGGCTTTGACTGTTATTAGTCTACACCATCGATTTTCTCATGTCCAGCTAACCTCTGAACAGTAACAAACTAAAAGCGAAATTCCTAGGAAAATTCAATTGCTTTTGACAACAAATGCCAGAATGACTATAATGAAAAAGGAAGCTACAGTTCTTAAATATGTGAAACTGAAGATTCCGGGAAATTATTATATAGGGAGGACAAGAAGATGAAAAAAGTACGTTTGATTTTATGCAGTTTTCTAGCACTTTTGATGATGGTGCTGACTGCACCGGTGATAACGAAAGCAGCTACGGAACCGGTATGTTTAAAAAAAGCCACATTAAGATATCTCAAGTGGACAAACTATGTGGTTGATGGTAGAGAAAAGTTTTCTACAATCGCATGGGATCCATTGTACATTGGAAACTTATCCGGTTCAGCCGTTATAACAAACATTAAATCTTCAAATAAGCATTTACGGCACGTAAAGGAGTAGGTGTAAATGCTATTTATGTTGAGGAAAAGCCAGATTATGTTATAAAAGATGGTATAAAAACAACAATAAGTTTTAATGTTACACAAAATGGAAGAACATATAAACTTTCATCCAGAATAACTTTCAAACCATATGGGGCATTTTTTAAAAGCTTTAAACTGGGAACGAAAGATTATGCATCGGATGTTTCAGGATATAGACTAAAAAAAATGTCACCACTGAAAAGGAATACGGGAAAAATCCAGATTACTCCGAGTAATGGTTACAAAATTGATGAGATTATAGTTAATTACCCAAATAAGTCCAGAAAAGTAAAAAATGGGTCCAGTATTTCCTTAAAAAATGTACGAAAAATATCAGTGTGGTATCATACAACAAAGAAACCTGCATATTATCAAAATCCAGGAAAAGACTATAGGGGATGGACGGGCTCTCCGCTAAATTATTGTTTTGATCTGAGCTTTTGACCAGACGTATACCTTGTTTATAACACCAGAAAACATATCCGGTGTATAAACAAGGTTTTATTATTAAACAAGGGAAGATTGTGCGACGAGAGATGCCTTTAACAGGGGATGGAATAAAAATATTAAAAGCGAAATACCTGGGAATGTTGTTCTGTAGTTGACAATGACTCTGGGAATGATATAAAATATAGAATTGAAATTCAGCGGTTGTTCTGATACTATTTTCTTGACCATATAACCTCCGACAGAACCATTCTGTTTAGAAGTCAGGTTACCGTTGTACCCGTCTGTAAGCGGTACGCCTAATTCATTTGCAACCTCGAATTTGAAACGGTCTAACGCACCTTTTGCTTCCGGTACAGCTGTCTGGTTAGAAGATTTTGTGTTTGACATATCAATTTCCTCCTTGGTTGTTGTTTTCTTTTGAAGTATTTTTGTGTTGCAATGCTAGTATATGAAGATGCAGAAATAATACACTGGAAGTTTTCGCATGGACAGGAAGAGCATGGAAACAGGAAAACTTGCATGATGACTGTAAGAAAAATATTAATAAATTATGAATTATGTATATTTTTTAAGTTTTAATTGCGTTTTATTTAGTGCTTTGTTATAATTACAGTTAGGATTGTGGATAAAAGATAAAATCCGCAAAATAAATAGGAGAAACGGAGAGGAGAAACTATGAACTTAGGTATAATCGCACATAACAGTAAAAAAGTACTGATAGAAGATTTCTGCATCGCTTATAAGAATATACTTGCCAAACATGAGTCTATGCCACAGGTACAACCGGACGGAGAATAGAAGAAGCGACAAGCCTTCATGTGCATAAATTCCTTGCCGGCAGTATTGGTGGAGACAAGCAGTTTATGGAGATGGTAGAGCGTCAGGATCTTGATATGGTCATTCTGTTCTACAATCCGGTCATGATCGATCCTAAAGAACCGGATATCACAAGCATCGTGAGAAGATGCGACCAGTACAATATTCCTGTAGCGACAAATATTGCCACAGCAGAACTTCTTATTTTAGGGCTTGCAAGAGGAGACCTGGATTGGAGACTGAATCTGAAATGAGAGTGATCGCAGGTAAAGCCAGAAGGCTTAATTTGAAAACAATTCCGGGGATAGACACAAGACCTACTACTGACAGAATCAAAGAAACATTATTTAATATACTTCAGCCGGAGCTTTTGGAATGCCGTTTCCTGGATCTTTTTTCCGGAAGTGGCGGGATCGGAATCGAAGCTCTGAGCAGAGGGGCTTCTTATGCAGTGTTTGTGGAGAAGAATCCAAAAGCTGCTGCATGCATCAAAGAAAATCTTGCATTTACAAAACTGGCAGAAGATGGTAAACTGCTGAACATGGACGTGTTGCAGGCATTGCGTTCCCTTGAGGGAAAAGGTGTTTTTGACATTATTTTTATGGATCCCCCATATAATAATGAACTGGAAAGACAGGTGCTGGAATATCTGAAAGACAGCACAGTTGCAGATAAGAATACACTTATTATTGTGGAAGCGGATCTTCAGACGGATTTCAGTTATGTGGAATCTCTCGGTTACAGGCAGCTGCGTTCGAAAGAGTATAAAACAAATAAGCATGTATTTTTAGAACGTGCATAATTAACTATAATAATTTCAGAATGAATACATTGCTTCCTGAAATTATCATAAGATTGCTGCCTGCAGGCAGCATTCGTGTTGTTATGCATATGTGTATGTGCCAGAGGAAAGAGAGAGTAAAAATAAATGAAAATAGCAGTATATCCCGGCAGCTTTGATCCGGCTACCTATGGACATCTTGATGTGATCCGGAGAGCAGCAGTTTCTTTTGACAAAGTGATAGTGGGCGTTTTTACATAATTCTTCAAAAAGTCCGTTGTTTTCTGTGCAGGAACGTGTTAATATATTAGAAAAGGCGACTCGGGACGTTCCTAATGTCGAGGTAAAACCATTTGAGGGATTGTCTGTGAATTTTGCCAGAGAGAATCACGCTCAGGTGATCATACGTGGACTTCGTGCAGTTACAGATTTTGAGTATGAGCTCCAGATGGCTCAGACCAATCGTGTACTTGCACCGGATGTAGATACTGTATTTCTGACTACAAGTCTGGAATATGCATACCTGAGTTCTACAATATTGAAGGAAGTTGCACATTTTGGAGGCGACCTGAGTAAGTTTGCACCGGCCGAGATAACGGATGCAGTTATTGAGAAGATTCGTCTTACAGCAGACAACAAATAAGTTATTGTCACATAGAGCGTACAGTAACAGAAATAGAAAATAAGGAGTGTATATACTATGAGCAGCAGAATTGAACAGATTATCGGTGAGATTGAGGAATATGTGGACAGCTGTAAATTCCAGCCACTGTCAACTACTAAGATTGTGGTAAATAAAGAAGAAATTGAGGAACTTCTGAGAGAACTCCGCCTGAAAACTCCGGATGAGATTAAACGTTATCAGAAGATCATTAACAATAAGGACGCTATCCTTGAGGATGCTCAGACTAAGGCAGATGCACTGATCGCAGATGCACAGGCAAGAGCACAGGAACTGGTAACACAGCATGAGATTATGCAGAAAGCATATGCACAGGCAAATGATACGATCAATGCAGCTAACAAACAGGCACAGGAGATTCTGGATTCTGCAACACAGGATGCAAACAGCATTCGCCTCAGCGCGATCACCTATACAGATGATATGATGGCCAATATTGGCAGTGTGCTTAATACAACATTAGAGGATGCAGGTGTGAAATACAAAACATTTATTGATTCCCTGCAGAGTTGTCTTGATGTTGTAAACCACAATCGTCAGGAACTTGCACCTCAGACAGCACAGGCTGCAGCAATTACAGGCTCTTATCATGATAATGACGGAGCGAAAGATGATGATGACGATCTGTTAGATGATCTGGGAGAGAACTAAAAATAAATCAGTTATAAATATAGAAGATGAGAAAACAAGGGGCAGGAAAATTTCCTGCCTGATTTTGTATAATGAAATGATGACAGTTCCCGGAAAGAATTTATTTTCACAGATAGGAAATCAGACAGTAAAGAATACCTGCTGTAAGGAATGTGCAGATACACTTGGAAATAAAATAAGGCAGAATGCTGAGGTCATGGTGGAGAACACCTTTTGTCTGAGCAAGGATGCACAGACCGCCGGATGCGGTGGCTGCAGCGGACAAAAGTATACGAGTCATGTATGGCAGTCCGGAAACTGAAATAAGAGAAAGTCCGGAAGTGATCTCTGTAAATCCGAGCAGCAGGTATTGATAGAGAAGTGGAAAAGGCGCATAATATCTGATACATCCTGCCAGAATGGAGAACAATAGAATATATCCTCCGAGACGTGTAATGGTTTCAAAACCGTTCATTATAGAAAAATCAAGCATATTTTTTCGAGAAGAAATCTCGGGTGAAAATCCTGGGGAATCTGAGATGGTGGCATTTGGTACACAAAAAAACGAAAGAACAGCATACATATCAGATTTGCTGAAAAAATACTCGCAAAGACCATGCCGGCAGGTACTGTATCCTTAAGACAGGACTTACAGAGATAGGTAATGATAAAGGCAGGGCTTGGATTGTTACAGAAGGTAGTGAGATAAAGAGCTTCTTTTTTGCTGATTTTATGTAATCCATACAGATCAGAGGCAAGTTTGGCTCCCAGAGGATAACCACACAGCATTCCGAGAACGAAAACATAACCACCCCAGATGCTGACACCCGGAAAAATATGAAAGAATGATTCAAATGGCAGGAGAAGTTTCCGGATATGACCGGTATGTGTAAGCATTCCTGTGAGAATAATAAATGGGAGAAGCGTTGGGATTAATGTATTCAGCCACAGAGTCATTCCGGCTCTGGCACAGGACAGACTTTCAGCAGGATGCAGCAGAAGAAAGACAAGAAGAAAACAAATACCACCGGTGAGTATGGTGTTTTTGGACATACAACAACCTCTTTGCAATTGTTTGCCATTCTTTATAAAATTTATATGGCGCAGAATGAAAATAAATGCTATAGTATTTGGGTAAAATATATCTAGAAAATTTGTCGTATATCGGGAAAACAATGGTATATTATAAGACAAATGTGTGATTTTTGGAGGTAATATAATTATGGCAGTTTTAGAGAATTGTGAACCCAAAAGAGTGTTCCATTATTTTGAGGAGATATGCAAAATTCCTCATGGCTCAGGAAATACAAAGCAGATCAGCGACTATCTGGTTCAGTTTGCAAAGGATCATGATCTGAAATATGTTCAGGATGAGATGAATAATGTGGTTATTTATAAACCGGGCACAGCGGGATACGAGAATGCTCCTGTAGTGATCATTCAGGGACATATGGATATGGTATGTGAGAAACGTCCGGATGTAGAGCATGATTTTACAAAAGACGGATTAAATCTTTCTGTAGAAGGTGACTATGTATCTGCAAACGGAACAACCCTTGGTGGTGATGACGGAATTGCTGTTGCTTATGGTCTTGCACTTCTGGAAAGTGATACAATTGCTCATCCGCCGCTTGAAGTGTTTATTACTGTAGATGAGGAAATCGGTCTTCTGGGTGCAGTTGGATTTGACTGCAGTGTATTAAAAGGAAGAAGATTTATCAATCTGGATTCTGAAGCAGAAGGAAGCCTCTGGATCAGCTGTGCAGGCGGACTTTCCGGAGTCAGCCATATTCCAGTGACAAGACTGGATGCAGAGGGAGAGAAGCTGACAGTTAAGATCAGCGGACTGATGGGCGGTCATTCCGGAGCTGAGATTGACAAGAATCGTGCAAACGCAAATTCTCTTCTCGGAAAATTTCTCCATGGTCTGGATGAGAAAACAGATTTTGAACTGATCAGTGTGCAGGGCGGACAGAAAGATAATGCCATTACAAGGGAGGCTACAGCAGAAATCCTTGTTCTTGAAGAAAATGCAGATGCTGTCAGAGAATATGCGGCTTCTGTGCAGGGAGCATGGAGAGAAGAGTATGCAGGAACTGATGAGGGTATCACAGTAACTGTTGAAGATGAGGGAAAACAGGAAGTAAGGGTTCTTCATCCCACAAGTAAAGAAAAAGTAATTTTCTTCCTTGTAAATGTACCTTATGGTGTTCAGAAAATGAGCGGAACGATCAAAGGACTGGTAGAGACTTCTACGAATATCGGTATTCTGAAGACTTCTGAGAATGAGGTAATGGGAAGTTCCAGTATCAGAAGTTCTGTGGAGACAGCCAGAGATTCCCTTTCTGACAAGATTGCCTATCTGACGGAGTTCCTTGGCGGAGAGTATGAGAGACAGGGCGTTTATCCTGCGTGGGAGTATCGTAAGGATTCACCGCTTCGTGATAAGATGGTGGAAGTATATGAGGAAATGTATGGACAGAAACCGAATGTGGTGGCAATCCATGCAGGACTTGAGTGTGGACTTTTCTATAAGAAGATGGAAGGACTTGACTGTGTGTCTCTGGGACCTGATATGAAGGATATTCATACGTCTGAAGAGGTGCTTAGTATTTCTTCTACAGAGAGAGTCTGGAAGTATCTGGTGAAAGTTCTGGAGGCTCTTAAAGAGTGATGTTGGAAGCATCCCTGTTGCGCTTTGGCGGCAGGGGTGCTTTTTTGAATGTTCTATATGTCCGGTGCTTTGCATATACTGTATCAGAATGCGGAACTAGGCATTTCTAAAAAAACAGAAACTATTCATATTAGCGAGATATTTTTCAAAATCTATGCTATAATAACAAAATGTATGAAATGCAAGGAGCGAGTGAAAATGGAAATACAGTTATGGAGAAGCATTTTGTGCCCGTATGAACTGGCTGTGAGAGAGCTGGAAGTGAAATTCAATCACATTATTGATGAATGTAAAGAGAATGATGTTTACTGCCCGATTGAGCAGGTGGAGGGCAGGGTTAAGAGCGTGAGCAGTATTCTTGAGAAAATGCAGCGCAAGCATATTCCTATGGAGAGAATGGAAGAAGAACTGGAGGATATTGCCGGTGTTCGTATTATCTGCCAGTTTGAGGAGGATATAGAGACGGTTGCTTCCCTGATTCAGAAGAGAAGCGATATGGTTATAAAGAGTGAGAAGAATTATCTGAAGCATATTAAACAGAGTGGTTACAGAAGTTATCATCTGATTATTTATTATACAGTGGATACGATCAAAGGGCCAAAGAAGCTGCAGGCGGAGATACAGATCCGTACAATGGCTATGAACTTCTGGGCGACGATTGAGCATTCCCTGCAGTATAAATATAAAGGGGATATGCCGGAGCATGTGGCAGAACGTCTGAGCAAGGCAGCAGATGCCATTAATGCTCTTGACCATGAGATGTCTTCTGTGCGGAATGAGATTATGGATGCACAGAATTCGTCACAGATGCAGTCTAATCTGGTGAAGGATATTCTGATCAACATTGAAAATCTGTACAAGATTGCAAATAAGCGGGAGATTATGAAGATTCAGGATGAGTTCCTGAGAGTATTTAAAACAAAAGATCTTCAGCAGCTGAAGCGGTTCCACAGACAGCTTGATATTATATCCGAAGGATACCGGGCACAGGCAGTGTATCATCATGTCTGATTATTATCCGGAAATGATAATTTGAAAGGTTTGCTGCAGATGTAGAACTGTGTGGCGGATGATCGTATCCGCATGACTATAATACATACGAGGAAAATATAAATGCAGGATTTTTACCGGTAACAAAGAAAGAAATGAAACAGAGAGGGTGGGAGCAGGTAGATTTTGCCTATATTACAGGTGATGCCTACGTGGACCATCCTTCCTTTGGTACTGCGATCATCAGCAGACTGTTGGAGAGTCGTGGTATAAGTGGGATCATTCCTCAACCTGACTGGAGAAAGAAGGAGAGTATTCAGGTATTTGGAGAGCCTCGACTGGGATTTCTGGTGTCTGCGGGAAATATGGACTCTATGGTAAATCACTATACAGTCTCTAAAAAGCACAGGCAGAAAGATTCCTATTCACCGGGAGGCCAGATGGGACTTCGTCCTGACCGCGCGGTGATCGTGTACAGCAATCTGATCCGTCAGACTTATAAAAAGACACCCATTATCCTGGGTGGGATTGAAGCCAGCCTGAGACGACTGGCACATTATGATTATTGGGAGAATAAAGTAAAACACAGTGTACTCCTTGATTCCGGGGCAGATATGATTTCCTATGGAATGGGTGAGCATTCGATCATAGAGATTGCAGATGCGCTGGCGAGTGGACTGCCGGTAGAGGAACTTACCTATATTGCAGGAACTGTATTTAAGTGCAGGGATCTGTCGAGAGTTTATGATCCGATTATTCTTCCTTCTTATGAGGAAGTAAAAGAAAATAAGAAGGTTTATGCAGACAGCTTTGCCATTCAGTATCAGAATACAGATCCATTCAGCGCCAGACCAATGGCAGAATCTTATGGGACAAAGGGATATATTATACAGAATCCTCCTGCTCTGCCCTTGACGCAGGAGGAAATGGATGATGTATATGCCCTGCCTTATACGGAGAAGTTCATCCCATGTATGAGAAGCTGGGCGGAATTCCGGCACTGGAAGAAATCAAGTTCAGCCTGACAAGCAACAGAGGGTGCTTTGGCGGCTGTAATTTCTGCGCCTGACTTTTCATCAGGGAAGAATTCTTCAGACCAGAAGTCATGAGTCTCTGATCGAAGAAGCTACCAGAATGACAAATGATCCTGAGTTCAAGGGTTATATTCACGATGTGGGTGGTCCCACAGCAGATTTCAGACAACCATCTTGTCAGAAACAGCTCACGAAAGGGGTCTGCAAGAATAAGCAGTGCCTGTTTCCCACGCCATGCAAAAACCTGACTGTAGATCATTCGGATTACGTTTCTCTGCTTCGGAAGCTGCGGAAGATCCCGGGAGTGAAGAAGGTATTCATCCGCTCCGGTGTACGCTTTGATTATGTGGTGGCAGACAGGGACAAGACTTTTTTGCGTGAACTGGTGGAACATCACGTAAGTGGGCAGTTGCGTGTGGCACCGGAACATGTGTCTGATCAGGTTCTGAAGTATATGGGAAAACCAAGTCACAGCGTCTATCAGCAGTTTCTTAAGGAATATGATGCGGCAAACAGGCAAACAGGAAAGCAGCAGTATGCTGTCCCGTATTTCATGTCCTCCCATCCGGGATGTACCATGAAAGAGGCAGTAAAACTTGCGGAATATGTCCGGGATCTTGGCTTTACCCCGGAACAGGTACAGGATTTCTATCCAACCCCGTCTACTCTTTCTACCTGTATGTACTATACGGGAATCCATCCTCTTACAGGTGAGAAGGTATATGTGCCGAAGAACCCCCATGAAAAAGCAATACAGAGAGCTTTGATGCAGTACAAGAATCCTGCAAACAGAGAACTGGTGCTGGAAGGCCTCAAAATGACCGGAAGAATGGACCTGGTAGGTTACGGCCCTAAATGTTTGATCCGGCCGCTTCGAGAGAATCATGGAGCCAACAGCATACTCAGGGCAGCAGTCGGAATGCGAAAAACAGCAGAAATAGCAAAAATAACAAAAACAACAAAAACAGTTCAGCATCTGCAAAGAAGAACACTATCAGAAATATACATAAGAAAAATTCCGGAGGAGGACGTAAGTGACAGAAAAGAAAAACAGAAATAAAAAACAAAGTAAAGCGAAAACATCTTCAAAAGTATCCAAAGGGAACTTCGGATATTTCAGAAGTGAAAAGAGACGCCGCCTGATCATCACTGCAATTCTTTTTGCAGTACCCTTATTCATCTTTTTTACATCCTGGTTCTATTTTAAGACAAGAATGACTGTTTGGACAGTTGTAACTGTAGTTGGCTGTCTTCCGGCATGTAAATCCATGGTGAATCTGATCATGATTTTGAAATGCAGACCAATGGATGCCGGATTATATCAGAAAATCCATGAGCATCAGGCAGTCTGGATATGGCATATGAACTTTACATGACTTTTTATGAAAAAGTGCCTATATTGATGCAGCAGCAGTATGTGGAAATACAGTAGTGGCTTACAGCAGTGATCCGAAAATCGATGCATCTTTCATGGAACCAATTCCCAGAAGATCATCGTAAAAACGGTTATAAAGTGACGGTGAAAATTTTTACAGATCTCCGTCCGTTCCTGGAACGTCTTGATTCCATGAACGATCACAGAGAAAGTCTGGAAGAAGGAATCAAATTTACCCCGGACGAAAAATATCCGGATCTTTCCAGAAACGAACTGATCCGACAGACCATTCTGGCATTGTGTCTGTAGTCGCCGGAATTCAATTACAAAATATATCTATAGCAATGTGTTATTTCGGAGTTTGATATAATTATACAGGAACAATTAAATATGAAAGAATTTATTATAGAAGAAAATGAAGCGGGCCAGCGCTTTGATAAATATCTGGCCAAGCTTCTCAGAGAAGCACCTAAAAGTTTTTTTACAAAATGCTCCGCAAAAAGAACATCACTCTAAATGGAAAGAAAGCCACAGGAAACGAAAAACTTCTCAAAGGCGATACCATCAAACTGTTTCTGAGTGATGAAACTTTCGATAAATTTGCAGGAAGCAGTCAGGCAGCAAGAGCATACTGCGAACTGGATATTGTTTACGAGGATCCTGATATCATTATCATCAATAAACCGGCAGGGATGCTTTCACAGCCGGCAGATGACGGGGAACCGTCCCTTGTAGAATACCTGACCGGCTACCTTTTAAAGAAAGGTGACCTTACAGAAGAACAGCTCAAAACCTTCAGACCTTCTGTATGTAACCGACTTGACCGTAATACCAGCGGAATGGTCTGTGCAGGGAAAAGTCTTGCCGGTCTGCAGTTTCTGTCCAGGATATTCCACGACAGAACACTTCACAAATACTATATCTGCCTCACAAAAGGCAAAATAGAAAAACCGGATCATATCAGGGGTTATCTGCACAAAGATAAAAAAACAAACAAAGTAATCGTAAGCAGACAGGAATTCAAAGATTCCCTGCCGATTGAAACGAAATATCGTCCTCTTGGCAGCAACGGAAAAATAACTCTTCTGGAAGTTGAGCTGATCACAGGCCGTACTCACCAGATTCGTGCTCACCTTGCAGGAATAGGACATCCATTGCTTGGAGACACCAAATACGGAGATTCTGAATTTAATAAGCAATACATCCGCCATGGAGTCAGGCATCAGCTTCTCCATGCATACAGGTTAGTAATTCCGGAGACAGACCAGACCTTTGTGGCGCCGGCACCGGAGCTTTTCTGTAAAATCATCAAAGAGGAAAATCTTGAGGAGGCTTATCATGAGAATCTGGAAAGAAATATGGGATTACGCAAAAATGATCATCATAGTAGTAGTGATCGTAACGCTTGTGAATAGCGTAGTACTGATCAATGCCAAAATTCCTTCCGAATCAATGGAAAAAACCATTATGACAGGAGACCGTATTTTCGGATTTCGCCTTGCATATGGACTCAATCTGGATTTCTTCGGACATGAAATATCAAAAAAATAAAAGATCCGGAACGCTTTGACATTGTTATTTTCAAATACCCGGATGACGAAAGCAAGCTTTTCATCAAACGAGTCATCGGACTTCCGGGAGAAAAAGTACAGATTAAGGACGGCAAAGTCTATATCAATGATTCAGAGATTCCTCTGGATGACAGTTTCGTTCCGGAAAAACCAAGGGGCAGCTTTGGCCCATATGAAGTTCCCGAAAACAGCTATTTCGTCCTGGGTGATAACCGCAATCATTCCAAAGACTCCCGTTGTTGGAAAAGCACCAGTTTTGTGACCTTTGATGAGATTGTCGGAAAGGCAGTTATCAGGTATTATCCGTCGGTAAAATTATTGAAGTAGAAAATAAAATTTACGGAGAAATAAAGTGGCAACATGGAACAGCAGAGGTTTGCGGGGATCCACTCTGGAGGATCTTGTAAATCGTACAAATGAACAATACAGAGAAAAGGGACTGGCACTTATCCAAAAATTCCCACTCCGATCACACCTGTCCGTATGGATAAGGAAAACCGTCATATTACGCTGGCATATTTCGAGCAACGAAGCACTGTAGACTATATCGGAGCAGTACAGGGTATCCCTGTCTGCTTTGATGCCAAAGAATGTGCGGCGGATACTTTTCCACTTGCGAATATCCATCCTCATCAGGTGGAATTTATGCAGGCATTTGAAAAGCAGGGAGGGGTGGCTTTTTTTCTTATATTCTACAGCCATGAAAACCAGTTCTATTACCTTACACTGCGCAGTCTCCTTACTTTCTGGAACCGGATGCAGGAAGGCGGCCGCAAGAGCTTCCGGCGCGAAGAACTGGAATCTCAGTATTATTTGAATAAAAAAAGCGGGTTTCTTGTGCCCTTTCTTGATGGAGTTCAGACTGATCTTAATGAACGGGAATAGGAAAGGGGACGCGCAGAAATTTATTTTATTTCCGGTGCGGTTTCGGCATCTAAGAGTTTCTAAGGCAAAAAAAATCTGCTAAAAGCATGAGCCGTCTTCTCAAACTCGCTCCGTCGCCGACTTCGCTCAGACAGTGAAACAGCCGGCTCATAACGCAGATTTTTTTGCCTAAGAAACTCTAGAGTGTGTCTGAAAAATCATTCCCGCAATCTGCACGCCCCACTTTGCGGGATATTTCACCCGAATTCAGTTGCCGTAGCCCGCTACGCGCCCTCATCCGGGCAAAATATCCCACAAATTGTGACGCACATCTTGCAGAAAGCCTTTTTCAGACACGCTCTAAGATACCTGCAAATGCACCGGAAATAAAATAAATTTCTGCGCTGTGTATTGGCAGTAACCATGAAGAAATCAACTTGCTGGCATATTATAGCAAGCCTCTTATAATGTATATTGATTCAGTTCATCAGAGCGTAAAATCCTGCGTCAGATATCCTTGACGTGCGTCAGCACGCCTGTAGGTATCTTCCTTGTCTTTCGCACTCGGCTGAACTGTCTTAAATGCATTAGTTAATAGACTTGCTATAGCCATCATAATCTTCCACATTGCGAAAACCAGCTCGGAAACATATTGTATTTGAGGTGCATTTGCAGGTGTCTTAGAGATTCTTAGTTTTCAGGAAATCTGCGTTATGAGAAGAAAAGCCCCTTGTCTGAGCGACAGCGAGTAATTCCGGGCTTTTCTTCTCATGGTTTTAGCAGATTTTCTGAAGACTTAGAAGCTCTTAGGCACCGAAACCGCACCTCAAATACAATATGTTTCTGAGCGTCCCTCTAAACACACATAACGAATAGACAAAAACAACAATACAATAACATTAACTGTACTTGACATTTATTTGAAAACCTATTATAATTCTATCTAGTTACACATTGCTTTGGTAGCACGTTACCACACTAAAGTAAAACATAAAATAATAACAAAAAGAATTACAACATAACCAAGAGGAGGACCACCCATGCAGCGTATTTTCCACACCCCTGAAGGTGTAAGAGACATCTACAACGGCGAATGCAGCCAGAAAAGAAAGGTACAGGAGAAAATCCATCGCGTCTTCCACCAGTATGGCTATGAAGACATAGAAACCCCGACATTCGAATACTTTGAAGTATTCAGCCGCGAAGTAGGAACCATCCCATCCAAAGAACTTTATAAATTCTTTGACAGAGAAGGCAACACCCTGGTACTCAGACCTGACTTCACCCCGTCTGTATCCAGAGCCTGTGCAACCTACTTTTCCCCGGACAAAGAACCTGTAAGCCTCTGCTACACAGGAAACACATTTATTAATAACACCAGCTACAGAGGACATCTCAAAGAAACCACACAGATGGGAGTAGAACGGATCGGTGATGAATCCGCAGATGCAGATGCAGAACTTCTTGCCATGACAGTGGAATGCCTTCTGGCAGCAGGTCTTACAGAATTTCAGGTCAGTGTCGGACAGGTAGATTACTTCAAATCCTTATTAAAAGAAGCCGAACTCGGTCCGGAAGCAGAAGAACGTCTTCGTGTTTTGATCTCGCAGAAAAATTCTTTCGGAGTAGAAGAGTTTGTAGAAGAACAGAAACTCAAAGACAGTATGCAGAAAGCCTTTACTGAAATCCCACAGATGTTTGGTTCAGAAGAAGTCTTAAAGAAAGCCAGAAGTCTGACAAACAACGCCTGCGCACTGGAGGCAGTTTCCAGACTGGAAGAAATCTATGAGATTATGAAAAACTACGGATATGAAAAGTATATCTCTTTCGATTTTGGAATGCTTAGTAAATATCAGTACTATACAGGTATCATTTTCCAGGCATATACTTACGGAACCGGTGAACCTATGATCAAGGGAGGCCGTTACAATGGCCTGATGAAACACTTTGGCAAACCTGCGGCATCTATCGGATTTGCCCTTGAAGTAGATAACCTTCTTCTTGCACTTTCCAGCCAGAAACTGATCTCTGAGAAAGAGGAGAAGCCGGAAGTAATCGAATACGAGCCACAGAACCGTACAGAAGCCATTAAAGAGGCACAGAAACTTCGTGCAGAGGCAGATGTGTGGCATTACGTTTGAAAAAGGAGCCAGATAAGCCATGAGATACCTGACAGTTGCCCTGACAAAAGGCAGACTTGCCAACAAAACAATGGAGATGTTTGAGAAAGCAGGAATCACCTGCGAAGAGATGAAAGATAAAGATTCCCGTAAACTGATCTTTACCAATGAAGAACTGAAGATGAAATTCTTCCTTGCAAAAGGGCCGGATGTTCCTACCTATGTAGAGTATGGTGCGGCAGATATCGGAATTGTGGGAAAGGATACGATCCTGGAGGAAGGCCGTAAGCTTTATGAAGTGATGGATCTTGGATTTGGAAAATGTAAGATGTGTGTCTGCGGACCGGAGAGTGCCAGAGAAGTTCTGGAGAACAACCAGCTGATCCGTGTGGCGACTAAATATCCCAATATTGCCAAGGATTACTTCTTTAACAGAAAACACCAGACAGTAGATTTGATCAAATTAAACGGTTCCATTGAACTGGCACCCATCGTTGGTCTGTCTGAAGTGATCGTAGATATTGTGGAGACCGGAAGTACACTGAAGGAAAACGGACTGAAGGTGCTGGAAGAGGTCTGCCCGCTGTCTGCCAGAATGGTAGTCAATCAGGTGAGCATGAAGATGGAAAATGAGAGAATCCGTAAACTTATTGAAGACTTAAGAAGAGTTCTTCAGGAGGAGATGTAAAGATGCGTACAGTAAAATTAACAAAAGAATCAACAAAGGATATTCTTGAGAATCTGCTGAAAAGAAGCCCGAATAACTATGGGAAATTTGAATCCACAGTAGCTCAGATCCTTGATAAAGTAAAAAATGAAGGGGACGTAGCCCTTTTTGCCTATACAAAAGAATTTGACAAAGCTGATGTGACAAAAGAGACTATCCGCGTCACAGATGCAGAAATTGAAGAGGCTTATGCGCAGATTGATCCTGCACTTCTTGGAGTGATCCGCAAAGCTCTGGTCAATATCCGTCAGTATCATGAAAAACAGATCCAGAACAGCTGGTTTACAAGCACAACAGATGGAACTATGCTTGGACAGAAAGTAACACCGTTAAATCGTGTGGGTGTCTATGTACCCGGTGGAAAAGCAGTTTATCCGTCTTCTGTACTGATGAATATTGTACCTGCGAAAGTGGCAGGAGTCCCGCATATTGTTATGACAACACCGCCCGGAAAGGATGGCAAAGTATGCGCTTCCACGCTGGTAGCAGCCAAAGAAGCAGGAGCAGATGAGATTTATAAGGTGGGTGGTGCACAGGCGATCGGTGCCCTTGCTTTCGGAACAGAGAGTATTCCGAAGGTAGACAAGATCGTAGGTCCCGGAAACATTTTCGTAGCTCTTGCAAAGAAAGCAGTATATGGCTATGTAAGCATTGACTCCATTGCAGGACCGAGTGAGATCCTTGTTCTTGCAGATGAGACAGCTAATCCGCATTTTGTGGCAGCTGACCTTCTTTCCCAGGCAGAGCATGATGAACTGGCATGTGCTATCCTGATCACTACAAGTGAGGAATTTGCGAAGAAAGTAGATGAAGAAGTAAAAGGTTTCGTGGAGGTTCTTTCCAGAAAAGAAATCATTCAGAAATCTCTTGATAACTTTGGATACATTCTGATCGCAGAGGATATGGACGAGGCGATTGAAGCAGCCAATGAAATCGCTCCGGAACATATGGAGATCGTGACAGCCAATCCCTTTGAAGATATGATGAAAGTGAAGAATGCAGGCGCGATCTTTATCGGAGAGTACAGTTCCGAGCCACTGGGAGATTATTTTGCAGGTCCGAACCATGTACTTCCTACAAACGGAACAGCCAAATTTTTCTCAGCCCTTTCCGTAGATGATTTCATCAAGAAATCAAGTATTGTATATTACTCAAAATCCGCACTGCGTAATATACACAAAGATATCATTCAGTTTGCAACTTCTGAGCAGCTTACTGCACATGCAAATTCTATTGCAGTTCGTTTTGAGGATGAAGATAAAGAATAATGGTAAGGCTTTGAATCTGAAATCTGCTATAATGTAAACTGTAGTTTGCGCATTAAAACAATGGATTCAGAGTGTTTGAAAATAAGTAAGACAGAGAGGACTTAACCATGGCAAGAGAAGCCTCAGCAGAAAGAAATACAAAAGAAACAGAAATCAAATTAAAAATAAATCTGGATGGAACCGGATATTCTGATATTGAGACAGGTGTGGGATTTTTTAACCATATGCTGGATGGATTTACCCGTCATGGGCTCTTTGATCTCAGTGTCAGAGTCCATGGTGATCTTCAGGTGGATGACCATCACACCATCGAGGATACAGGAATTGTTCTGGGAACTGCATTAAAAGAAGCAATTGGTGACAAAAAGGGGATTAAGCGCTATGGAAGCTGCATCCTTCCCATGGATGAATCCCTGGTGCTCTGTGCAATCGATCTGTCCGGAAGACCTTACTTTGTATGGGATGCAGAGTTTACCACAGACAGAATCGGTGACATGTCCACGGAAATGGTAAAAGAGTTCTTCTATGCCATTTCCTATGCCTGTGGCATGAATCTTCATATCAGGGTTCTGGCAGGTGGGAATAATCACCATGTAGCAGAAGCAATGTTCAAAAGTTTTGCCAAAGCACTGGATGCAGCCACATCCTATGATCCAAGGATCACGGATGTTCTGTCTACCAAGGGCAGTTTGTAAAATTTGAAAATTTACGAAATGATTTATGGCAATCAATAAATTAGATGGAGACAGAAAATGGAAAATACAGTGAATTTAAAAAGCAGCATCGCATGGTCTGATTTTAAATTAAACAGTGATGGAATGGTACCTGTTATAGCCCAGGATTATCAGACAAACGAAGTGCTGATGCTGGCGTATATGAATGAAGAAGCATTTAATACCACTCTTGAAACAGGTAAAATGACTTACTGGAGCAGAAGCCGCAATGAACTCTGGACGAAGGGACTCACATCCGGACATCTCCAGTTTGTAAAATCCCTTACACTGGATTGTGACAATGATACGATCCTTGCTAAAGTAGAGCAGATCGGTGCAGCCTGCCATACCGGAAACAGAACCTGTTTTTTCAAAGCCCTGACAGAAGTGTAATGAATAACGCGATAATATACATACAAGCCAAAATTCCATTGCCGCAGGCAATCTGGAATGAATTTTGGCTACGTTACTGTGAACGGAGTGAACAGTAACACTAATGCCAAACATTAAAGGAAAATATACACGAATTGTATTGACATTTTTGTTAAAATGTGATAAAAAAAGAATATCCGAATTGAATATGTGCAATGTTATAACGCAAAGGTTGCATCGTACTTGATGTGCAAAAGAGAATCCGGTGAGAATCCGGAGCGATACCGTCACTGTGTATGGGAGCTGCTTTTCAGAAACCACTGGGAAACTGGGAAGGGAGAAACAGCGATGATCGAAGTCAGGAGAACTGCCTTGGCGTAGAATTTAAGGTCTGCGGTATACAGAACCTGTATTCTCATAACGATACATAGCTCTTTTATTAAATGAATCAGACAGAATCGAAATTACAGATATATCTGGTACATATAAACCATGTATTTATGGGAAAGCGGTAGCTGCAGAATATGCAGTTGCCTTTTTTGTGCATACAATTGTCCGGAAATACGAGAAATAAAAGAGGAAAAACGAAATGAAAAGAAAATCCATGTTAGCCTTATTACTGGCAGTATCCATGACCTGTTCCATGACAGCAGCAACAGGTACAGTTGCTTTTGCATCTGATGATGCAGCAACAGAAGAGGCTGCAGATGACACAGAAGCAACTGCAGACGATGCAGATGCAGCAGATACAGAGGAAGCATCTGATGATACAACAGAAGCTTCTGATGATGATCAGAAAGCCGCAGACGAAGTTGGTGCCCTGATCGATAAGATTTATGTTCAGGAAAGAACAGACACAACTGACGAAGACTGTAAAGCAGCAAAAGAAGCATGGGACAAACTTACAGATGCTCAGAAAGAACTGGTAACAGGTGAAGAAGCAAGCCCTGAATACTTTGGACGTGACACAGGTGATGCTTCCAAAGATGATCCTCGTAACCAGGATGAGATTGGTGAGAATGAACTTCTTGTAGTAAGTTTTGGTACATCCTTCAACGACAGCCGTGCAGAGGATATCAAAGGAATCGAGGATGCCCTTGCAAAAGCATATCCGGACTGGTCAGTAAGACGTGCATTTACAGCACAGATTATCATCAACCATGTACAGGCAAGAGATGATGAAGTAATCGATAATATGCAGCAGGCTCTTGACCGTGCAGTAGCTAACGGTGTTAAGAATCTTGTTGTACAGCCGACACATCTGATGCATGGTGCAGAATATGATGAAATGACAGAGGCAATTGATGGATACAAAGACAAATTTGAATCTGTTGCAATTGCAGAGCCAATGCTCGGTGAAGTTGGTGATGACGCTACAGTGATCAATGATGACAAGAAAGCAGTTGCTCAGGCAATCACAGATGAAGCTTGCAAGGAAGCTGGATTTGATGATATGAAAGCAGCAGCAGATGCAGGCACAGCATTTGTATTCATGGGACATGGTACATCCCATACAGCTAACGTAACCTATGACCAGATGCAGACACAGATGGATGATCTTGGATTCACAAACGCTTTCATCGGAACTGTAGAGGGAGAACCGGAAGACACAGCATGTGACAAGGTTATCGAGAAAGTAAAAGAAGCAGGATTCAAGAATGTAATCCTTCGTCCTCTGATGGTTGTTGCCGGAGACCACGCTAACAATGATATGGCTGGTGATGATGCAGATTCCTGGAAATCTCAGTTTGAGGCATCCGGTGATTTCGACAGTGTTGACTGTCAGATCGCAGGTCTTGGAAGAATCGCAGCAGTAGAAGATCTGTATGTGGCTCATACAAAAGCAGCAATTGATTCTCTTGGAGCATCTGACGATGCAGCAGCAGAAGATACTGATGCCAAAGCAACAGATGACAGTGCAGACGATGCACAGGCAGATGACGCAGCTGAGACAACAGCTGATACTGCAGAGGCTGACGCTGAATAAAAAATATTGTTCAAACAAGATAAACTGCCCGGAGAACTTGCAAAAGTTTCCGGCAGATATATTATATGATAAGAAAAAAAGAAGTCATAGCAATTCCATAAAATACTGCAAACAGTTCGCACGTTTCTGTTCATTCCGTTCACAGTAACGTGCGCACATCTGAGAAAGATCCAGAGGAACTGTCTTAATTGCATTATTTTCTGGAATTACTATAATATATTTGCCATCACCTGTTCAAAAGCCTGTTGCTCTGCAGCAGATGGGTTGAACAGCACGATAGAAAAAACTATAAAAAATATGAAGATAAGGGAGAAGAAATAATCATGAAGAAACGTTCATTTACATTATTAATGTCAGCACTTACTATTTCAGCTACTCTGATCGGTACAAGCCCGGTTGCTGCAAAGACAGATACTGATACGGCAACAGAAGAAACCACTGATAAAGAAGAAACAACTGCAAAAGATGCTGATTCAGAAAACACAGATAATAAAGAAACAGATGCATCCAAGAGTGATACATTAGAGGATGGCACCTACACAGCAGAATTTGATACAGACAGCGGAATGTTCCATGTAAATGAAGCAAACGATGGAAAAGGAACCCTTACAGTAAAGGATGGCAAGATGACTATCCATGTAAGCCTTGCTTCTAAGAAAATTGTAAACCTTTTCGTCGGAAAGGCAGAAGATGCACAGAAAGACGGGGCAGAGGTTCTTGAGCCAACCACAGATACTGTTACATACAGCGATGGAATGAGTGAGGAAGTATATGGATTTGATATCCCGGTACCCGCAATTGATGAAGAATTCGATGTAGCTTTGATCGGAACAAAAGGAAAATGGTATGACCATAAGGTAAGTGTCAAAAATCCTGTAAAATCCGATGATACAGATGCAAAAAAAGATGATAAAGAAAATAAAGATGCAGATTCCAAAGCAGATGACACAGACAAAGATGCGAAAGACAGTAAGACAAGTGAAGGTAAGACTCTGGCAGATCTGAATCTTGAAGACGGCGATTATACCATGGATGTAACTCTCACAGGCGGTTCAGGAAGAGCAACCATTGATTCTCCTGCAGCATTAATGTAGAAGGCGATAAAGCTACAGCAACTATCGTATGGAGCAGTCCGAACTATGATTATATGCTTGTGGATGGTGAGAAATATGAGCCGGTTAATAAAGACGGAAACTCCACTTTTGAAATCCCTGTCAGCGTATTTGATGCAGAGATGGAGGTAACAGCAGATACAGTAGCAATGAGTGAGCCTCACGAGATTGACTACACCTTAAATTTTGATTCCACAACTGCCAAAGAAGCAGAAAAAACAGCAAAATAATCATATACAAACAAAGAAACAATTATGAAGATGAAAACATAATAAAGAAACAGCAAAAAACAATATTTATCGGTTTTATGTCAGTTGCATTATTTATTATCTGTATATGCACTGTCTGTACAGCATACGCAGCAGATAAAGACAATGCAAAAACTCCTGTGGATATCCCGGGACTTACCTATGACCACAGTATGGAACTTTCCTACGCAGAAGAATTCAGCGTAGACTATTACAATGATGGCTATGCTCTGATTACTATCGATCAGGAAGGACAGTTTCTTGTAGTTCCAGAGGGAAAAAAGGCTCCAAAGGGGCTTGAAAAAGATATCACAGTTATTCAACAACCGCTGAACAACATCTATCTGGTAGCAACCTCTGCCATGGATCTTTTCCGCGCAATTGACGGTATTGACAGCATTCGTCTTTCAGGAACTCAGGAGAATGGATGGTATATCCAGGAAGCAAAAGATGCCATGGAATCCGGAAAAATGATTTATGCAGGCAAGTACAATGCACCGGATTATGAACTGATCCTGAATGAAGGCTGTGGTCTTGCTATTGAATCAACTATGATCCACCATAATCCGGAGGTGGAAGAGAAACTGGAACAGTTTGGTATCCCGGTAATGGTAGAACGTTCCAGTTATGAGAGCCATCCTCTGGGAAGAACTGAATGGATGAAACTCTATGCTGTGCTTCTCGGAAAGGAAGATGTAGCTGAGAAGGCATTTAAGGAGCAGACAGACAAGCTTGACAAAGTTCTGACCTCTGATGATAAAGATACAGGTAAAACAGTAGCATTCTTTTACATTAATTCCACAGGTGCTGTCAATGTGCGAAAGAATGGTGATTATGTTTCAAACATGATCGAGCTTGCAGGCGGCAAATATGTTCCCGAAGATACAGGAGAAAGTGATAACGCTTTGTCTACCATGAATATGCAGATGGAAGAATTTTATGCCAAAGCAAAAGATGCGGACTATATCATCTATAACAGTACTATCGACGGTGAACTTTCTACTATTGATGAACTGCTGGCAAAAAGTAATCTTCTGGCAGATTTTAAGGCAGTGAAGGATGGAAATGTGTGGTGTACGGGTAAAAATCTTTTCCAGGAAACCACTGAGCTTGGAACTATGATTGAAGATATTCATACAATCCTTACTACAGATGATGATTCGCTGGATGAACTTGCATATATGCATAAGTTAAAATGATATTTGTAACTTTTCGGCACACTCGAATCCGCATCCTATGCGATTGGTATAGTTATTTACGAATGGCACTGAAATATGTTTGCGGGATTCTGCAGAACTGCCAAAAGCAGGAAATATAAAAACAAAAGGAACAAAAAATATGGATGACAAAAAACGTACAGCCAGATACTGGATGGCATTTCTTATACTGGCGGTGTTTCTGATGATTTTATTTGTCTGGAATGTAAATGCCGGAAGCATTCATCTTTCAGTGAGTGAGATTCTGAATATTATTTTCAGACATCAGGGAGATGCGACTGCTTACAATATAATATGGGAAATCCGTCTTCCCAGGATTCTGTCAGTGATCATTCTTGGAGGAGCACTTTCTGTATCCGGATTTCTTCTTCAGACATTTTTTAATAACCCTATTGCAGGTCCCTTTGTACTTGGAATTTCTTCAGGAGCCAAGCTGGTAGTTGCACTTCTGATGATTTATTTTCTGAGCAGATCTATTTCCATGGGTTCTGCAGCCATGATCATTGCAGCATTTATCGGTTCTATGATTTCCATGGGATTCGTCCTGCTGGTTGCAAAAAAAGTCCACAACATGTCCATGCTGGTTATCAGCGGTGTCATGATCGGTTACATCTGTTCTGCAGTTACAGATTTCGTAGTTACCTTTGCGGATGACTCCAATATCGTCAATCTTCACAACTGGTCACTGGGAAGTTTTTCAGGAATGTCCTGGGGTAATGTGAAAGTAATGGCAATAGTAGTTCTGCTCACAATGGTGATCGTGTTCTTTATGTCTAAGCCTATCGGTGCCTATCAGCTGGGTGAAGTTTATGCCAGAATATGGGAGTGAATATCAAGCTGTTCCGCATAGGACTGATTCTCTTATCCAGTATTCTGTCTGCCTGTGTGACAGCTTTTGCAGGACCAATTTCTTTTGTTGGCATTGCAGTGCCTCACATTGTAAAAAGCCTGCTGAAAACAGCCAGACCGCTCCTTGTGATCCCGGCTTGCTTTCTGGGAGGGGCAGTATTCTGTCTTTTCTGTGATCTGATCGCCAGAACCGTATTTGCACCTACAGAACTCAGTATCAGTTCCGTAACAGCAGTGTTTGGCGCACCGGTTGTAATCTATATCATGATCCGCAGACAGAAGAGAAATTGATATAAAAAGCAGGAGCAGAATACGCTATCCGGGCAGATTACTATAAGATGCAGCATAAAAAGGAAAACAGGAAAAAATATGTCAGAGAAAATAGCAGATGTAATAAAGGAAACAGAAAATAACAAAGCAGACCGGCAGGAACAGTATTTTTTCCGTACGGATCAGCTGACTGTGGGATATGACGGAAAACCTCTTATCAGAGAAATCAATATTCAGCTGAAAAGGGAGAAATCCTCACTCTCATCGGTCCTAACGGTGCCGGAAAATCCACTATTCTTAAAAGCATCACCAGACAGCTTGCCACGATCAGCGGTACTGTTTATCTGGATAAAGAAAAAATGGCAAAGATGACCAATAAAGAGGTCTCTCAGAAACTGGCAGTCGTGCTCACAGAGCGTATGCGTCCGGAACTGATGACCTGCGAAGACATTGTAGCCACAGGGCGTTATCCTTATACAGGAACTTTGGGAATACTCTCCGCAGAGGATAAGACAAAGGTAAAGAAATCAATGGAAACCGTCCATGCATGGGATTTAAAAGACAGGGATTTTACAGCCATCAGCGATGGTCAGAGACAACGAATCCTTCTTGCCCGGGCTATCTGTCAGGAGCCGGAGATCATTGTACTGGATGAGCCGACTTCTTTTCTGGATATCCGTCACAAGCTGGAACTTCTTACCATTTTGAAACAGATGGTGCTGGATCATCAGCTTACAGTGATCATGTCGCTGCATGAGTTGGATCTTGCACAGAAAATATCTGATAAAGTTATCTGTGTACATGGAGAATATATAGAGAAATACGGTGCTCCGGAAGAAATCTTTACTTCTGAGTATATTCGGAAGTTGTATGGAATTACCAGAGGAAGCTATAATGCTGCTTTTGGATGTGTGGAGATGGATCCGCCCAGAGGTGAACCTCAGGTGTTTGTAATTGGCGGTAATGGAAGCGGAATTCCGTATTATCGAAAACTGCAGAGACAGGGAATTCCATTTGCGGCAGGAGTGCTTCACACGAATGATGTAGACTGTCAGGTAGCCGGTGCACTTGCAGACCAGGTGATTACAGAGAAACCTTTCGAAAGTATTTCACAGGAATCTTATGATAAGGCTGTGGAATTGATGAAAAAATGTCAGAAAGTTATCTGCCTCTGAAAGACTTCGGAACAGTGAATGCCGCAAACAGGGAACTGCTTCGCCTTGCGCGGGAGCTGGGAATACTGGCAGAGCTATAGGTTACTGTTCACTCCGTTCCCAGCAACACGCTTCGCGATGCACAGAATTTATGCTAATCGCATAATTCGCGCAGTATGTCTCGGGTTTTCTGTGACCTTCGCTCACAAAAAACACCTCGCGGGATATTACCAGTGAACAGTAGCAGCTATAGTACATCGTTTTCGAAATAATGTTATTATTTCATGCATATGTATGCTATAATGGATACCATCAATCATCCAAAGGAGAGAAATATGGATAAGTTATACATTGTTATCCCGGCATACAATGAGCAGGATAACATTGAACAGGTCATTAATGACTGGTATCCTGTTATAGAGAAGCATAACGGAAACGGTCAGTCACGTCTGATTGTCATTGATGACGGGAGCAAAGATTCTACATATGAAAAACTGAAACAGTGTACAAAGACACGCCCTCTGCTGATTCCGATAACAAAACCAAACGGCGGTCATGGTGCAACTGTGCTTTATGGCTATAAGTATGCACTCAAAAATGGTGCAGATTACATTTTCCAGACAGATTCAGACGGCCAGACACTGCCGGAAGAATTTGAACCGTTCTGGAAACGAAGACAGAAATATGATATGGTCATCGGCTGGAGAAAAGACAGACAGGATGGAATATCACGTGTTTTTGTAACAAAAACTCTGAAACTGGTTATCCGTATCTGTTTTGGAGTAAATCTGACAGATGCCAACACTCCGTACCGTTTGATGAAAGCAGAGACGATGGCCAGGTACATACATCTGATTCCGAAGGACTTTAATCTTTCCAATGTACTTCTGGCTGTTATTTATAAGAAGAAGGGATGCAGCATCAAATTTCTTCCTGTCACATTCAGACCTCGTCAGGGCGGGGTGAATTCCATTAACATGAAGAAAATCTGTAAGATCGGAAAACAGGCGGTAATAGATTTTGTGAAATTGAACAGGATTATCCGCCGAACATAAAAAATGATGAAAAAAACTGTTGTTCCTACAGTGATCGTGAGGAACAGCAGTTTTTTTGTTGTTATATTTTCAGATAAATGTCGAATCATATCATAAGATGTCGGACGAAATAAATTGACATTTTCTTTAAACAAAATTACAATTATAGTTGTAATAAGACAGAAAACGGTATGTACCGATCTGCACACATCGGTGCATAACACACATAACACAACAAATCAACATATAACAAAACAACACAGACAACACAGACAACACAGACAACACAGGTAACAAGGTTACCACAAATGTAAAAATAATAATAGGGAGAAAAGAATAAGATGAACAAAATGAATGAATTGTGCGAAATGGAATTAACAGGTCGTTACGAGGAGAAACTTTCTGCTCTGAAAGCGGAAATCAGTGCAGCAGATGAGTATATCAGGCAGGATAACAGTGACCTGACGGAATTTGAGAACCGATATGAGCGTTTAGATATCCCGTATCGTGTAAAAAGATTTCTGGATGACTATATTGCGTGTATGCAGACAAAATATGAACGTCTTGCAGACCTGTGCTATCTGGCGGGAGAACAAGGATTATAAAAAAAATCTTGTTTTATCTGTCGAAATAAAGTATTGTAGTAATATACTATATTTACGACAGATAAGGAGAAAATGCGTTATGTACAGAAAGAAAAATTTTATAAGTCTGGGAATGAGCCTGGTTCTGGCAGCTGGAATTACGGTAACACCTGTAACAGCAGCAGATTTCACAGATGGTACAGTTCCTGAATTTAATTCAGATGATGCAACAGAATTTGATGTACAACAGGAAACTGCGGATAATGCGGAGTTTGCATCAGATACAGAGGATAGCATTTCGGACAAAGCAGGTTCAAATGAAGCAGATTCAGACGAAGAAGTCTTTGCAGAGGCTGTAATTCCGGACGAAAACGGTGCTGTGGATAACAGACAGCTTCTGGAGAAATATCTGAATGACATTCTGTACGGACAGGATCCGGACACACAGCCAGCAGCTTCTCTGGGTGAGGATGTACTGAATGGACAGCAGCAGACCTTATATGAGGAACTTAAGAGTAAAATCAGCGCAGTGGCATCGAAAGGTGGTTCTACCAGGTTTAAAGTCAGTTCAGATCTGGGACTGACCTGGCAGACAACAGCAAGCGGTAATGCGCTCAAAAGAGAAGTAGCCGCACACCTTAATGAACTGGATATTTCAAAGATTATCGATTGCCTGGCTGTAGATTGTCCATATGAATTGTACTGGTACGAAAAGACTGCGGCTACTACCTGGCAGTATGGTTACAGCACAAAGGCAACAGGAAACAAAACAACTGTAAAAATTGAAAATCTTTCCATATCTATGCCGGTGATCAGCAGTTATGCTTCCGGTAAATATAAAGTAAATGCAGGGATTGTACAGCTTGCAAAAAGTGCAGCAGAAAATGCCAGAATGATCGTAAAAGAATTTCAGGGTTATACAGAGACAGAAAAGCTGTACGGATATAAAGAAATGATCTGCTACCTGACTTCCTACAATGATGATGTGACGGAGGATGATGAATACGGAGATCCATGGCAGTTAATCTATGTTTTTGACGGAGATGACAGTACTAATGTGGTCTGTGAAGGTTATTCCAAGGCATTTCAGTATCTGTGCGATCTCAGTGACATTACCTGCTATACAGTGACCGGTATGATGAATGGCGGTACAGGTGAAGGTCCTCATATGTGGAATATTGTGGCAAATAACGGTAAATATTATATGGCAGATATCACAAACAGCGATGAAGGAACAGTTGGAGAAGACGGAGGTCTGTTTCTGGATACTCCGATTTCAGGAAGTATTTCCCGGGGCTATACATATGCGACAGACAGTGCGAATATATATTTTGCATATGACAAAGAAGCAAAGAGCTTATATGGAACCGGAAAAAATTCCATTCTTTATATGACGAAGGAAACGTATTCTGCTGATGATCTGACTGCAAAACCGGCAAAAACTTCAATTACAGGTATATCAAACAGGACTGCCGGAAAACTTGTGATTACATGGAAAAAGGCAAAGAGTGCAGACGGATATGAGATCTATCGTCGGGCAGGAACCACTAATCCATACGTAAGAGCAGCGGTAATTAAATCCGGTTCAACTACAAAATACACAAATGCAAAACTGAAAAAAGGACATACATATTATTACAGAATCCGTTCATACAGATATGATGAGAATGGAAGAAAGATATACAGTGGCTGGTCAACAGTAAAGAAGCAGAAGGTAAAATGAAATCGGTAATCAGAAAAAGACACAAAGGATAACGTGGATAAAACAATGATGAAAGTACTTTCGTAAAAACAGAGTACACAGTTTCAGGGGATTTTCTTGCCATATGTGGAACATCATGATACAATGAGACACGATATGACAGAGAGAGCCCCTGAATTTTATTATGTTATAAGAAATTACTCCATAATGCTCTTATAATATAATAAAGCAGTATTTTTATAATGCTGTAAATATCTGGAAAATATGGGAGGAATAAATATAAATGTGTGGAATTGTTGGATTTACAGGTAATCATCAGGCAGCACCTATATTATTATATGGTCTGTCCAGACTTGAATACAGAGGTTATGATTCAGCGGGACTTGCAGTTCGCGACGGCGAAGGTGATACAGAGGTTATTAAAGCGAAAGGCAGACTGAAAGTTCTTGCAGATAAAACTAATAATGGAGAATCTGTACCTGGAACATGTGGTATCGGACATACCCGTTGGGCGACACATGGAGAACCATCTGAGACAAATGCGCATCCCCATATGAGTGATGACGGTAACGTAGTAGCAGTTCATAATGGAATTATTGAGAATTATCAGGAACTGAAAGACAAACTGATTCGCAATGGCTATGAGTTTTATTCATCTACAGACACTGAAGTAGCAGTTAAACTTGTAGATTATTATTATAAGAAATATCTCGGAACACCGGTAGATGCCATTAACCATGCAATGGTCCGTATCCGCGGTTCCTATGCTCTTGCGATCATGTTTAAAGACTACCCGGGAGAGATTTATGTGGCAAGAAAAGACAGCCCGATGATCCTTGGGGTGGAGAACGGTGAATCTTACATTGCATCCGATGTTCCTGCAATTTTAAAATACACCAGAAATGTATATTATATTGGAAATCTGGAGATGGCTCGTATCAGAAAAGGGAGATCACGTTCTACAATCTGGATGGTGATGAGATCCAGAAAGAGCCGAAAACAATTGAATGGGATGCAGAAGCGGCGGAGAAAGCGGGATTTGAACATTTCATGATAAAAGAAATTCATGAACAGCCGAAAGCAGTTCGGGATACTTTGAATTCTGTACTCAAAGATGATCGTATTGATCTCTCAGAAGTAGGTCTTACAGATGAGGAGATCAAAAAGATCAGCCAGATTTATATTGTAGCCTGTGGCTCTGCTTACCATGTGGGAATGGCAGCCCAGTATGTGATTGAAGATCTGACAAGGATTCCGGTACGTGTGGAACTGGCATCGGAATTCCGATACAGAAATCCGATTTTAGATCCGGAAGGTCTTGTGGTCATTGTCAGCCAGTCAGGGGAAACAGCAGACAGCCTTGCGGCACTTCGTGAGGCGAAACAGAGAGGTATCCGTACACTGGGAATTGTCAATGTGGTAGGTTCTTCCATTGCCAGAGAAGCGGATAATGTTTTTTACACTCTGGCGGGACCGGAAATTTCTGTAGCAACTACCAAGCATACAGTACTCAGCTGATTGCCTCCTATGCACTGGCAGTGCAGTTTGGAAAAGTCAGAGAACAGATTACAGAAGAAAAATATCAGGAGCTGATCGCAGAGCTGAAAACACTTCCGGATAAGATTGCCAAGATCATTGAAGATGACAAAGAGCGTATCCAGTGGTTTGCGGCTAAGCAGGCAAATGCCAGGGATGCTTTCTTTATCGGGCGTGGTATTGACTATGCCATCAGTATGGAAGGCAGCCTGAAGATGAAAGAAGTCAGTTATGTACACACAGAAGCTTATGCGGCCGGAGAACTGAAACATGGCACAATCTCTCTGATTGAGGACGGAACTCTTGTGATCGGTATTCTCACGCAGAATCATCTCTATGAGAAAACAGTCTCCAATATGGTAGAATGTAAGAGCCGCGGTGCATACCTGATGGGACTCACCACATATGGACATTATAATATAGAAGATACTGCAGATTTCACAGTTTATATTCCGAAAACAGATCCACACTTTGCAACTTCACTGGCAGTTATTCCTTTGCAGCTGCTTGGCTATTATGTCAGCGTAGCCAAAGGCCTGGATGTAGATAAGCCGAGAAATCTGGCTAAGAGTGTAACTGTGGAATAGTGCCGGTTCACCAGTAACGAAAACAATATAATATGTAGCGTAATGCCACAGACTGTAAAGGATTAATACGGTCTGTGGCATTTTTTTCAAAATCCCAGAATCTCATGAAAATAGATCTGATTTTGAATAACAGAAGGATGTTCCGGTTTCAGTGTTCTGGCTTTCCGGTGAAATTCAAAAGCTTCTTTGTGCATTCCAGATTTGTCCAGACATACACATAATTGCAGAAATGGTATGAAATTATGGCAGTCCGGAATATAGAATCCTCCGTTTTGGTTGTTGTCCGGTGCAAGAAGTGCCTGATGATACCAGTGAGCTGCCATGGAAAAGTTCTGTTTCATAAAAAATATTTTCCCAATCTCACAGCATATTTCGGCTCTTGGAATATCTGACATGAAACTGTGAAACAGTATCTCAAGAGCATGCTGGTCATTGCCTGATGCCTGATAACAATAGGAGAGAACCAGACAACTGTCCAGTCTGTTTTCAATCCAGCCGTCTGGCTCTTTCAGAAATTTTTTCAAAACACAAATGGCATACTCGTATTGCTTATGGTAAAAAAGTTCCCGGCCATAATAAAATAAGTCTCTGGGTTCCAGAGTCTCTCCTTCTTCGATCATCTGTTGATAGATGTGCAGATTTCGAAAGGAAGAGCGGGGTTTTATTTTGCGATGTTCAATCTGTATGGGAGAATAAAGGATGTTCCCGGTGGGAATGATGGATTCATGAACTCTTCCACGCCATCTGAAATTTCGGGAAGTTTTTAAGATGCGTTCTCTGTAACAGGAGAATGCAGCATGATTCCATTCATCGAAATCTGTGACATAATCCATCATAACCATATCTGTGTTCGGACTCAGTGTTTCTTTTAATTGTTTTAGTCTGTACAGATTTCCTGAGTGATCATGTCGTCTGCATCCAGCCACATCCAGTAATCAGTACTGACTTTTTCCGAAATAAAATTCCGGGCAGCAGAAAAATCATTTTCCATGGAAAATCATAAACTTCTGCTGTAATTCTCTGATAATTTCTTTGGTCCTGTCTGTAGAACCGGTATCACAGATAAGAATTTTGTCTACAATTTCTTTCATGGGTTTCAGGATACGCGGCAATACTTTTTCTTCATTTTTTACAATCATACAAAGGCTGAGAGAAATCATGGAAGACAATTTAAAGCACCTTTTGAGAAAATCAGGAGGAGCATTTGCCCCTCCTGAGGTTTAAGTTGCAAGAAGTCCGGCTGCGCGGAGATTTGCGAGAAGCTGATTAAACTGGGTTACAATATCTGTCTGACCTGTGGCATCTGCTACGGCCGCTGCCGGAGCTACAGTACCGGCAGGTCCGGTAGCACCAGTGGCACCAGTAGGTCCGGCAGCACCAGTAGGTCCGATAGGCCCGGCAGGGCCAGTAGGTCCGATAGCTCCGGAAGGTCCGGCAGCGCCAGTGGCTCCGGTAGCTCCGACAGGTCCGGTAGCGCCAGTGGCTCCAACAGGTCCGACAGGACCTGGGTAGCCTTGAAGTCCGGGTTCACCCTGGGGGCCCTGAGGTCCCATTGGACCAACGGGACCGGGACAGCCTCTGGGTCCGGTAGGACCAGGACAACCGCGCGGCCCCTGAGGTCCCTGACAGTCACAGCTGCAGCGATTGTTATTGTTACAACAGGATGTACCGGATAATTCCGGATCATCTGAGGTATGATGACTAAACAGCATAGAAAAGTATCACCTCTGGAAAAATCTTATATCGTCAGACTAGACAGTCTGCCTGGCAGACTGTAATTTTACAGGACATTCCGGCAGTTGTTGTGGAATCTGACAATAATAGATTGCAGTTCTCGATATTAGTATATGTTTCATATGTGAGTTTGTGACTTACTATTGTATAACTGTCAACTACCCATTACCTAAAGGCAATGGGCTTGTAACTGCCCAGTCGTAGTAACGGTTTACGCCTTCGACCTTTTATCCCCAATAGGTATTGCTACCTAAAGTGGTGCTACATCATAGGGTGGTTGACAGCATCCTTACAGACAAGATATACTCATCTGTAACCGTATCAGGTACTAAACTTCCCATGCTATACAGCAAACATTCTTTTACGGGTAAGATTTTACGCAATACGCGAGTTTTTTAATTTATAGGAAAGACCACCGATGGCGGTCTCCTGGCGGAAGTGGAAAGAAATATAAAAACTGCTGTGGAAAATAATTATATTTTCCTGACAGGATAATTATCAAAAATGAAAAGAGTCTGATGCATAAAACATATAGGTTTATGCGTTGGATTCTTTTTTGTCTCTTGCCCAATAAGTTCCGGTATGCTATGATAAACAAAAGCATATTTTCTAATTATCTAAATCTATGTAATTGCCTGGTATTTTCGACAGTTACAGCCAAATCTCAATTCATATACAGATCATGAATCTGTTCTTTCAGAAAAGTCATGCTTTAATTTTCACTATTTATTTCTAGCAGGAGTTTTCTAAAAGACAGGAACTCCTGAACATATTTATTAAGGAGGTTATAAGATGCTGTATAAGAAGACAGAAAAGCTATCAATAATAAAGAGGGAGGGTGAGATAATGGGTATGTTTGTAAATCCGAATGCTGCAGCATTTCAGTGTGCAGTCAATTCAGAAGTATATATAGACAAAACGGGATTATTGGAATATACAAATAAAGTATTGGGCACAAATGCCAGGTTTATATGTAACAGTCGTCCGCGCAGATTCGGGAAATCTGTTACTGTAGATATGCTGACTGCATATTACAGTAAAGGATGCGACACTGAAAAAATGTTTTCAGGACTGGAAATCAGCAAATGTCCGGATTTTTACGAACATTTAAATAAATATGATGTCATTCATTTTGATGTACAATGGTGCTGTATATCAGCAGGTTCCAGTGAGAATTTAATTTCATATATCACGAATATCGTTGTTTCCGAATTAAGAGAGACTTATCCTGAAGTCAATCTGGTGGAAAACAGCACTATATATGGAGCAATGGCACGCATTAATACTGTATTAGGAAAACAGTTTATTGTAATCATTGATGAATGGGATGTTCTGATTCGTGATGAAGCCCATAATCAGGCAGCACAGGAAATGTATATTGACTTTCTCAGAAACATGTTTAAAGGAATTGAGGCATCAAAATATATCGCACTTGCATATCTGACCGGAATTTTACCGATAAAGAAATTAAAAACCAGTCTGCCTTAAATAATTTCACCCAGTTTACAATGCTTAATGCCGGCCCATTGACACCATATATCGGTTTTAATGAAGATGAAGTAATCGATTTGTGTGAAAAATATGAGATAGATTTTGCAGAAGTGAGGCGGTGGTACGATGGTTACCGTCTTGGAGATTACCATGTATATAATCCAAATGCGTTAGTAAATCTGACAATTATGCGGACATTCCAGAGCTACTGGTCACAGACAGGAACCTATCTGTCAATCCTGCCACTGATCAACATGGATTTTGATGGTCTGCGGACATCCATCATAGAAATGCTGTCCGGTTCCTCTGTAGAAGTAAATGTCAATGAATTTCAGAATGATATGGTCAGCTTCGCAGACAAAGATGATGTATTGACTCTGCTGATCCACCTGGGTTACCTTGCCTACGACCAGAGAACCCAGAGAGCTTACATTCCTAATGAAGAAATCCGTCAGGAATTTCGTGCCGCAACCAAACGAAATAAATGGAATGAACTGATCGAATTCCAGCAGGAATCTGAGAAACTACTGGAAGCCACCTGGGAAATGGATGCAGAAACAGTTGCTGAACAGATAGAGAAAATCCATGCAGAATACACATCAGTGATTCAGTACAATAACGAGAATTCCCTGAGCAGCGTACTCAGCATTGCCTACTTAAGTGCAATAAAATACTATTTTAAGCCAATCCGGGAACTCTCGACAGGAAGAGGCTTCGCAGATTTTGTCTTCATCCCCAAACCACTGTACAGAGACTATTATCCTGCATTACTCGTCGAACTGAAATGGAACAAAGACGCAGAAACTGTTCTGAATCAGATAAAAGAACGAAAATATCCAGAGTCATTACAGCAGTATACAGGAGATATTTTGCTGGTGGGGATCAACTACGATAAAAAAGAAAAAGTACATCAGTGTGTAATCGAAAAATGGTTTCCACTGTGTATATAGAACGTAACTTCAAAAGAATCATATAAGTTATGAGAAAAGACATTCTACCCCAGTGGATGGAATGTCTTTTTTATATAATTTTTAGCTTGCATCTATGTAAAATTGATATCAGAAAATTCCCTCTTTTTATGTTGACATTACTAAAAGCAAGACTATAATGAAAACCGAAAAAAGAATCTGACTCGATTGGAAAGGGGAAGTTAATTATGAGTACAGTTTTGCCAAGAGAAGAAGCAGTAGAAACAATTTTTTCTAAAATTTTGGCTTCGCCGGAAGCATCCGGACGATTAAGCGGAGTTTTTTATGACCATATAGATGACGACCATCGTCTGACAGATAATGACAGAGATCATTTCCTGCAGGTATTGTTTCATGCGTACCAGAACGGTGATATCAGTGCACTGCTGTTGGAATTATGCGGCAGAAGTATGTTTGACCTGTTAAGGGAGGCTTATCTGATCCCGAAGAAATTCCACGGAAAAGCAGGAGAGAACCCGGTGCTCCTTACAGATGCAGCCGGAGAACTTCTTCCCGGGGAAAAGGTTTCAGCCAGAGAATATGCAAAATTCAAGGAAACATATGAACATCATGAATGTGCCCCCAGATCTGCACTGTATCTTGCAGATGGTTATGATCTTGTCCGTACCTATACAGAAGGTCTGAACATTACAGAAGAAAAAGATAACCGTAAACGTGGTGTCCTGGCTCTTTATGCACTTCCCGACACCTGTAAACTGGGTCTGACAGAAGCACAGGCATATGCCGTTGTATGGGATGCTTTCCAGAAGATTCAGGAAGAAGCCCCAAGAGCCATGGTATACTACGGACAGGAAACAGGTCTGAAGAAAGAGAATCCGGATAAACCCTATGATGAAATTGGAATTCTTCTTCTATCCATGAATTGAGAAAAAAAATGCTGCAGCATTTAGACGAGATTGACGGAATCGTACTGGCATGCAGAGAGAAAATGATGGAGAAAGCAGGAAATGACAGTCTGCAGCTTTAACAAATCAAGCAAGTAGCAAAGCGGATGATTTTATCCGATTGACAATATAGAATGAGGAAGTGAGAAAAATGCCGCAGGAAGTGATTAAAAAGAACCATATGGATGTTGCCTGGCATGAGTATACAGATGAAAATGGGGAAAATGTACCAGTTGTAGATTCCAGCATCGCAGAGAAAGCATCCGTTATCGGACGTGTGGGGATTATGTTTCTCTCATGCGGTACCGGAGCATGGAGAGTGAGAAGTTCCATGAATACACTGGCAGAAGCACTTGGCATTACGTGTACGGCGGATATTGGTCTGATGTCCATTGAATATACATGTTATGACGGAGAAAATGGTTTTACCCAGTCGTTGTGCCTGACTAATACAGGCGTAAATACTTTGAAGTTAAATCGTCTGGAACACTTTATCCGAAACTTTGAAAAAGAAGGAAAACATATGTCAGGAGAACAGCTGCATACATTTCTTGACAATATTGAAAAAACACATGGTCTATATTCCCCGCCTGCACTGGGACTTGCTGCAGCGATCGCATGCTGCGGATTTACATTCCTTCTTGGGGGCGGTCCGATCGAGATGTTCTGTGCATTTGTCGGGGCAGGAATTGGAAATTATCTCCGCTGCAAACTGACCAAACACCATTTTACATTGTTCTTATGTATTGTGTCTTCTGTATCTCTGGCATGTTTTGCATATGCAGGTCTGCTCAAACTTGGAGAAATATTATTTGGTATTTCTGTTCAGCACGAAGCGGGATATATCTGTGCAATGCTCTTTATCATACCGGGATTTCCGTTTATTACCAGTGGTATTGACCTTGCAAAACTGGATATGCGTTCAGGAATAGAACGTCTGACTTATGCTTTGATCGTTATTCTGGTAGCTACTATGTCAGCATGGATCATGGCACTGATCCTGCATTTGAAACCTGTAGATTTTATAAAATTTTCACTGTCAACAGAGCAGTGGATCTTATTCAGGCTTCTTGCAAGTTTCTGCGGAGTGTTTGGATTCTCTATCATGTTTAACAGCCGGTTCGTCTGGCAGTCGCAGCAGCCGGGATAGGAGCAGCTGCCAATACTCTGAGACTGGAACTGGTAGACCTTGCAAATATTCCTCCTGCTGCAGCCGCATTTATTGGTGCACTTACTGCGGGACTTCTGGCGTCCCTGCTGAAGAATAAAGTCGGATATCCAAGGATATCTGTAACAGTTCCCTCAATCGTTATCATGGTTCCGGGATTATATTTATACAGAGGATTTTATAATCTTGGTATTATGTCATTATCAGTAGCTGCATCCTGGTTTGCGTCTGCGATCCTTATCATTGCAGCGTTGCCATTAGGGCTAATCTTTGCACGTATTCTGACAGATAAAGCTTTCAGATACTGTACTTAACCGAATCAAAAATCAGGGAAATCCCCAACCACTGTTTAAATTGCAAAAAGCAATAAGCAGTGGTTGGGGATTTGTTCGTGCAAGTATCTACTCCAATAGGAAAATGTGAAAATTATATCAAACTAACAAACAATTTTATGCTTCCAAACAAATATTTAAACGAAAAAATTGTTCAGATTTCTGTACAAAAGCTCTTGTCAATTTTTTGACAATGTGTTATCATTAAGACGTCAATTTTGTTAGGAGAAAAGGAGTATTAAGATTATGAGCAGTAAAATTACTATCATTGGAGCCGGCAGCGTCGGATCTACCATCGCGTACACTTTATCAAGCCAGGATATCGCATCTGAAATTGTTCTGATCGATATCAACAAAAAGAAAGCAGAAGGTGAAGTTCTGGATATTATCCAGGGAACCTGCTTCAGAGATCCTATCTCTATCATTGCCGGAGACTACGAAGATGCTAGGGATTCTGACATCGTTATCATCACATCCGGTATTGCCCGTAAACCAGGACAGACAAGACTTGAACTTACACAGACAAATGTAAATATCCTCAAATCTATCACACCGGAGATCGTAAAGGCAGCTCCAAATGCCCTTTATCTGATCGTAAGCAATCCGGTTGATATCATGACTTATGTATTTACAAAGATTTCCGGACTTCCAGAAAACCAGATCCTTGGTTCCGGTACAATTCTTGACTCTGCACGTCTGCGCTGCGGATTATCCGAACATTTCCAGATTGCACAGAGTAATATCCATGCCTATGTATTCGGTGAGCATGGAGATACATCCTTTATTCCGTGGTCTGGTGCCTATATTTCAGGTGTAAGTGTGGATGAATATTACGACCTTGAGAAGAAACTCGGTAAGGATATTGAACCGATTGATAAAGAAGCAATGCTTCAGTATGTACAGAAATCTGGCGGTGAGATCATTTCCAAGAAAGGTGCAACTTTCTATGCAGTATCCTCTTCTGTATGCAAACTTTGCAGCCTTCTTGTATCTTCTTCAGAGTCTATCTCTACAGTATCTACTATGATGCATGGAGAGTACGGAATCGATGATGTATGCCTGAGTACATTAACTCTGGTAGGACCAAATGGTGTACAGGGCAAAGTTCCAATGAGAATGACAAAAGCTGAGATCGAACAGCTTAAGAAGAGTGCAGATGCACTGAAAGAAATTATTGCTCAGATTGACCTTAATTAATAATATATCAGACAAAACGTTCAGAAGTACAGGTACAGCCTGTTCTTCTGAATCCATATTACTGTTTACTCCTTTTTAATTATTAGCCAAAATTCTGTACTGTAAGCGGAAACAGACGAATGCTTACATATATCAAAAGCAAAAAAATATATAAATAATATTTTTATTAATTTTTGAAAGATACTATGATTGTGAGTAAATAGAAAAGCGGAAGATTTTATCTGCCTGAAAAAGATTAATTTAGATCAGAAGAATTGAGCAATGATGCGTGATAAAAAAATTATCAAAAACCTCTTGTTAAAATGTTGTCAATATGATATAATATTTTTCGGAAATCGAGCTGATACACTCCTTTAATTGCGGAGGAAGGGTGTGCGAACTCTTTTATTTTCTATGTCTCAACAAAGATATAAAAAGTAATTGTATTAGACTTGATTTATATTTTTGTCCATATATTGTTAAAAAAAAGACAAGGACTAGCGACTGTTATTTACGGGCGCTATATATCGGGGCAAATTGCTTTTGGACCCTGATATCATTATTTGAGCAACATGAATTTATCTGAACAACTAAGAAAGGATAATGTTAAGTATGAAGTACAGTTATTATCCGGGTTGTACCCTGAGAAACAAGGCGAAAGATCTGGACGAATATGCCAGAGCCAGCGCCAGAGCACTTGGGTTTGAACTGGAAGAGATCGAAGACTGGCAGTGTTGCGGAGGTGTTTATCCTCTGGGAACTGACGAAATTGCTACGAAGCTTTCTTCTGTACGTGCTCTTAATCAGGCCAAAGAAAAGGGCCAGGATCTGGTAACAATCTGCTCTGCCTGTCATCACGTGATCAAACGTGTCAATGATGATATGAAAAATGTGGAAGATATCCGCACCAGAGCGAACAATTACATGCAGCTTGACGAGCCATATGCAGGCGAGACAACAGTGCTCCATTATCTGGAAGTACTTCGCGACAAAGTCGGTTTCGACAAGCTGAAAGAGAAGGTAGTAAACCCGCTTACAGGAAAGAAAATCGGAGCTTATTACGGATGTCTCTTATTACGTCCGGGCAAGATCATGGCTTTTGATGATCCAGAGAATCCGACAATCATGGAAGATTTCATCCGTGCACTTGGGCAGAACCGGTAATCTATCCATACAGAAATGAATGCTGCGGCGGTTACATTTCTCTGAAAGAAAAAGATATGTCTCAGAACATGTGTCAGAAAATCGAAGACAGTGCGAAAGGCTTTGGCGCAGATATGCTGATCACAGCCTGTCCATTGTGTAAATATAATTTAAATAAAAACGCTTCCAGCGAACTGCCTGTATATTATTTCACAGAGCTCCTTGCAGAAGCCCTCGGAGTAAAAGAGGAGGTGGCAAAATGAGAAACCAGCATTCAGCAGCAGAAAAGATCAAAGAGATCTCCGGAACCAATCCGCTGAAATGTATGAAATGTGGAAAATGTTCTGCTACCTGCCCATCTTTCAATGAAATGGATATCAAGCCACATCAGTTTGTATCCTATGTTGTAAATGAAGATATCGAAGCACTTGTCAATTCAAAGTCTCTCTGGAAATGCCTTTCCTGTTTCGCCTGTGTAGAGCGTTGTCCAAGAGATGTAAAACCGGGAAAGATCATCGATGCAGCAAGACAGTTAGTTGTCCGTGAAAAAGGCGGCGATTATCTGAAAGCAGATGAGATACCACAGCTTCTTGATCCGGAACTGCCACAGCAGCTTCTGGTAAGTGCATTCAGAAGATACAGGAGGTAAGCCAGCGTGCAGAGAATTGGTGTATTTGTCTGTCATTGCGGAAGTAATATCGCCGCTACGGTAGATGTAAAAAAGTTGTTGAATTAGCTGCCAAAGAGCCGGGTGTCGTTCATGCAGAAGACTACCAGTACATGTGCTCAGAAGCAGGCCAGGCTAAAATTCAGGAAGCCATTAAAGAGAAAAACCTGACAGGCGTTGTTGTCTGTTCATGCTCTCCACGTATGCATGAGGCAACATTCAGAAAAGCAGCTGAAAGAGCTGGCCTGAATCCATACATGGTGGAGATCGCAAATATCCGTGAGCATTGTTCCTGGATCCACAAGGATATGGAAGAGGCTACAAAGAAAGCAGTGATCCTTGCCAGAGCAGCAATTGCAAAAGTAAATTTAAATGCTCCTCTTCAGCCGGGAGAGAGCCGTGTTACAAAGAGAGCCCTGATCATCGGCGGCGGTATTGCCGGAATCCAGACAGCCCTGGATATCGCAGATGCAGGATATGAAGTAGATATCGTAGAGAAGACTCCAAGTATCGGTGGAAGAATGTCACAGCTTGATAAAACATTCCCTACACTTGACTGTTCTGCATGTATCCTCACACCTAAGATGGTAGAGGCAGCAGCACATGAGAAGATCAATATCTATACATACAGTGAAGTAGAACATGTCAGCGGTTTCGTAGGTGATTTCACCGTTGATATCAGAAAGAAAGCAAGAAGTGTAAATATGGACAAATGTACAGGCTGCGGTGTCTGCCAGGAAAAATGTCCGTCCAAGAAGATTCCGAACGAATTTAACAGAGGATTAAATAACAGAACTGCTATTTACACTCCATTTGCACAGGCAATCCCGAATGTTCCGGTTATCGACCGTGAGAACTGTCTGAAATTTAAAACAGGAAAATGTGGTGTCTGTTCCAAAGTATGTCAGGCAGGAGCCATTGATTACGATCAGCAGGATGAGATCGTAACACAGAAATACGGTGCAATCGTAGTTGCTACAGGTTTTGATACCATCAAACTTGACAAATATGATGAATATGCGTACAGCCAGAGTAAAGATGTTATCACATCCCTGGAACTGGAACGTATCATGAACGCAGCAGGTCCTACAAAAGGACACTTAGAGCGTCTTTCCGACGGAAAGGCTCCGAAAGAGCTGGTATTTATCCAGTGTGTGGGAAGCAGATGTTCTGATGACAGAGGAAAGCCATACTGTTCCAAAATCTGCTGTATGTACACAGCAAAACATGCAATGCTGATCCGTGATAAATATCCGGATACAAATGTAACAGTCTTCTATATTGATGTGCGTACACCTGGTAAGAACTTCGATGAGTTCTACAGAAGAGCCGTAGAACAGTACGGCGTAAACTACATCAAAGGCCAGGTAGGAAAAGTTATTCCACAGCCGGACGGAAGCCTTCTTGTACAGGGATCTGACCTGATCGACAACAAACAAATCCTTAAGAAAGCAGATATGGTCGTTCTTGCAACAGCCATTGAACCGAACCCGGATGTTCGTAAGATCGCTACTATGCTTACAGCAAGTATTGATACAAACAACTTCCTCACAGAAGCCCATGCAAAACTCCGTCCTGTAGAATCTCCTACAGCAGGTATCTTCCTTTCCGGTGTATGCCAGGGACCGAAAGATATTCCGGAGACAGTTGCACAGGCTGGCGCAGCAGCAGTTAAGGCAATCGGCCTTCTTGCCAAAGATAAACTGACAACCAACCCATGTACAGCAAAATCCGATGAACTGTTATGTAACGGATGTTCTACATGTGCAAATGTCTGCCCATATGGAGCAATTTCCTATGAGGATAAACAGGTAAATGACCACGGTATCCGTGAAACAAGAAGAGTAGCCGTTGTAAATACAGCACTTTGCCAGGGATGTGGCGCTTGTACAGTAGCCTGCCCGTCTGGTGCTATGGATCTGCAGGGCTTTTCCAACAGACAGATTATCGCGGAGGTAGATGCAATATGTCGATAGAAACAAACGAAGAATTCAGACCTAAGATTGTAGCATTCTGCTGTAACTGGTGTAGTTACGCAGGTGCAGACCTTGCAGGAAGCAGCCGTCTTTCTTACCCGGCTGACGTAAAGATCATCCGTGTTCCATGTTCCTGCCGTGTCAATCCAATGTTCATCCTCCGTGCTTTTGAGAAAGGTGCTGACGGTGTGATCATGTGTGGATGTCATCCTGGAGACTGTCATTACAGCACAGGTAACTACTATGCAAGAAGACGTATGACACTTCTTTTCTCCATGCTCGACTACATCGGTGTGGAAAACGGAAGAACACGAGTAGAATGGGTTTCCGCTGCTGAAGGTGTGAAATTCTCCCAGACAATGAATGAGTTTGTAGAGAAGATCCATTCACTCGGTAAGAACGTAAGATTGGAGGATTTAAGATGCAGGAGCTGATAAATCGTGCAAAAGAACTGCTTGCTGACGGTACAGTTGCAAGAGTTCTGGGATGGAAAGCCGGAGATCTGCCTTACAATCCGGAACCGGCTTACTTTGAAACAGAAGAATCTCTGAAAGATTTTGTATATAACGGATTCTGCGGTGCAAACTTAAGCAAATATATGATCGAAGCTTCCAAACTGGAAGGCAAGACACTGGTATGTTTAAAACCATGTGATACATACAGCTTTAATCAGCTGATCAAAGAGCATCGTGTAGACCGTGAGAAAGCTTATATCATTGGTGTTGGATGTAAAGGAAAACTGGATATCGAGAGAATCCGCAAACAGGGAATCAAAGGTATCGAAAGCATTTCCGGTGCAGAGATCACAGATGAGGCAGAAACACTGACTATTCAGACAATCTATGGTGAGAAGACCTGTGCATACAAAGATGCAATGCTTGAAAGATGTCACGTATGTAAAGGAAAAGAACATAAGATTTATGATGAACTTATCGGTGAGTCCAAAGACACAAAAGATGCAGATCGTTTTGCAGAAGTAGAGAAGATCGAAGCAATGAGCCCGGAAGAAAAATTTGCATTCTTCCAGAGCCAGTTAAGCAAATGTATCCGCTGCAATGCCTGCCGTAATGTCTGTCCTGCATGCAGCTGCCGTAAATGTGTATTCGACAGCAATAAATTTGACAGTGCGCAGAAAGCAAACGTGGACTCTTTCGAAGAGAAGATGTTCCATATCATCCGTGCATTCCATGTGGCAGGAAGATGTACAGACTGCGGCGAATGCAGCAGAGTATGTCCTCAGGGAATTCCGCTTCACCTGTTCAATCGTAAATTTATCAAAGATATTGATACATTCTATGGTGAATATCAGGCAGGAGAGGATTCAACATCCAAGGGACCTCTTACAAACTTTACATTTGAAGATGTTGAGCCGAGTATCGTGGCAGAAAGGGGATAATGTATGTATAAGATAGCAGCAGAGAATCTGCAGGCATTATTCCAGAAGATTGCCGCAGATCAGGATTTATATTTACCGGTCAAAGTCAGTGATCAGGTAAACTTCAAAGCATGGAGCGAAGATGCAGAAGTTTGTCTTGATACTTTAAAAACTGTAAAATCACCAAAAGATGCTTTTTTCCACAGAGTGAAAACCTCTACACCTGTAAGAAAGAGGAGAAGAATATCTCCATTGAGCCACAGGCATTACAGGAAAAGAACTTTGTTGTGTTCGGAATGAAAGCCTGCGATATCCAGGGTGTAAAAGTACTGGATAACGTATTCTTAAGTGATCCGATCGATACTTTCTATGCAGCCAGAAGAGATCATGGTACGATTGTAGCACTTGCATGCCATGAGCCGGAAGAAAGCTGTTTCTGTAAAGCATTCGGTATTGACTGCGCAGACCCTGTTGCAGATGTTGCAACATGGATGATCGAGGGAGAGCTTTACTGGAAACCTCTTACAGAGAAAGGGGAAGCCCTTACAAAAGCAGTTGCAGAACTTCTCAACGATGCTGACGAAGCAAAAGTAGAAGAAGAGAAAGCTGCGATCCGCGCAATCGTAGAGAAGCTTCCGTACTCTAATCTTTCTCTGGAAGGATGGGGACAGGAAGATTACATGGATCGTTTCAATTCTCCTGTATGGGAAGAACTTTATAAACCATGTCTGGCATGTGGTACCTGTACATTTGTATGCCCTACCTGCCAGTGCTATGATATCAAAGATTATGACACAGGACACGGCGTACAGCGTTACCGCTGCTGGGATTCCTGTATGTACTCTGACTTTACAATGATGGCACACGGAAATAACCGTAACAGCCAGATGCAGCGTTTCCGTCAGAGATTCATGCATAAACTTGTTTACTATCCGGTAAACAACAATGGAATGTTCTCATGTGTAGGATGCGGCCGCTGCGTTGAGAAATGCCCATCATCCTTAAATATCGTAAAAGTCATCAAAGCTTTTGAAAATCAGGGAGGTGAAAAATAATGAGCGAATGTACCTGCCATAAAAACTACACATTAGACACACTGATCCCGAAGGTTGGTGTGATCACAGATATCCGTCAGGAGACACCGGATGTTAAAACATTCCGTGTAAACGCTCCTGAAGGAGGAAAACTTTTTGAACATATGCCTGGCCAGTGTGCAATGGTCTGCGCACCAGGTGTAAGTGAAGGTATGTTTTCCATTACTTCTTCACCTACAAATAAAGAATATCAGGAATTCAGTATCAAGAAGTGCGGTGCACTGACCGATTATCTCCACAGCCTTCAGGTTGGAGATGAGATCACAGTCCGTGGACCATACGGAAATCATTTCCCTGTAGAAGATAAATTAAAAGGTAAAAACCTTCTGTTTATCGCAGGTGGTATCGGACTTGCACCTCTTCGTTCTGTTATCAACTATGTACTGGATAACCGTGCAGATTACGGAACAGTAGATATCCTCTATGGTTCCCGTTCCGCAGATGACCTGGTACAGTTAAAAGAAATCCAGGAAGTCTGGATGAAAGCAGAGGGAGTTAATGTTTATCTGACAATCGACCGTGAACAGGAAGGCTGGGACGGACACGTTGGATTCGTTCCTTCTTATCTGAAAGAGATTGGATTCGATACAAACAAAACAGCACTTGTCTGCGGACCGCCGATCATGATCAAGTTCGTTCTTGCAGGACTGGAAGAACTGGGCTTCTCCAGAGAACAGGTTTACACAACTCTGGAGCTTCGTATGAAATGCGGTATCGGTAAATGCGGCCGTTGCAATATCGGTTCCAAATACGTCTGCAAAGACGGTCCGGTATTCAGATGCGACGAGATTGATGAATTACCTGCAGAATATTGATAAGCAATGAGCAGTGCAGAAAGTGATGTGAAGGAATGCGTCATGCTTGCATATAAGCATTCTTTCACAGAACATTCTGTAGGGCGAACGCCCTCAAGCGAGAAGTAGCGTAGCGGATTCGAGCTTGTATGTGCTGCTGACGACAGATGATATATATAGAAAGGACTGGTAATCTCAAATGGAAAAGAATATGGTAAACGTATATTTTTTCGGTAAGAAATACAGCGTACCTGCAGAACTTACAATTATGACTGCCATGGAATATGCCGGTTATACATTAAAGAGAGGATGCGGCTGCAGACACGGATTCTGCGGAGCCTGCGCAACAATCTACAGAATCAAAGGTGAAAACGAGCTGAAAACATGTCTTGCCTGTCAGACACAGGTACAGGAAGGAATGTATGTAGCAAGCATCCCGTTCTTCCCTACAGATAAGAGACTCTACAACATCGAAGACCTGAAACCGAATCAGCAGGTAATGATGGAACTCTATCCGGAAATCTACAGCTGTATCGGATGTAATGCCTGTACAAAAGCATGTACTCAGGACTTAAATGTAATGCAGTACATCGCATATGCACAGAGAGGCGAACTTGAAAAATGTGCAGAGGAATCCTTCGACTGCGTAAGCTGCGGATGCTGTTCCGTAAGATGTCCGGCCGGTATTTCCCATCCGATGGTAGGTCTTCTTGCAAGACGTCTCACAGGTAAATATATCGCGCCTAAGAGCGAACATCTGGAGAAACGTGTAGAAGAAATCCACGAAGGTAAATATGATGATCTGATCGAGCAGATCATGCAGAAACCAATCACAGACATGCAGGAACTTTACAACAACAGAGAAATTGAGAAATAGGGAGGGCGTAAAACATGTATGCACCATATCCAGAAAATATGATGGAATCCATCAAAAAGGTAGAGGCTACAAGAGCACAGCGTATGGCAACAGAGCCAAGACGTCTGACAGCTGAAGAGAAAGACGCTCTTCTTGAGAAATTTCATCCGGATTATAATCCAGACGCGTTTGCAGAAATCAAAGTAGGACCGAACAAAGGACAGAAAGCTCCTCTGGAACTGGCAGAGATGCTCCATTCAACAAGCCGTCTGATCAACGAAAAAATTGACCTTACAAAAATTGATTATGACGTAGATGTACTTGTGATCGGCGGTGGCGGTGCAGGTTCTTCCTGTGCCATTGAAGCACACAATGCAGGTGCAGACGTTATGATCGTTACAAAGCTTCGTATCGGTGATGCCAACACAATGATGGCAGAGGGCGGTATCCAGGCTGCAGACAAAGAGAATGATTCTCCAGTACAGCATTATCTGGACTGCTTCGGCGGCGGACATTTGCAGCAAAGCCGGAACTGGTAAAGAGACTGGTAATGGAAGCTCCGGATGCCATCAAATGGCTCAATGACCTTGGTGTTGAATTTGATAAAGCAGAAGACGGAACCATGGTTACCACACACGGCGGCGGTACTTCCAGAAAGAGAATGCATGCTGCAAAGGATTATTCCGGATCTGAGATCATGCGTACCATCAGAGATGAAGTTCTGAATCTTAAGATTCCGGTAGTTGAATTTACTTCAGCTGTTGAACTTCTGAAAGATGAAAAAGGACAGGTTGCAGGTGCAGTTCTTCTTAACATGGAAACAGGAGATTATTCTGTTGCAAGAGCCAAAACTGTTGTAATTGCAACAGGTGGTGCAGGAAGAATGCATTATCAGGGATTCCCGACATCCAACCACTACGGTGCAACTGCAGACGGACTTGTACTTGGATATAGAGCTGGTGCTTCCCTTCTTTATCAGGATTCTATCCAGTACCATCCAACAGGAGCAATCTATCCATCACAGATCATGGGTGCTCTGGTAACTGAGAAAGTTCGTTCCGTTGGTGCACAGCTTGTAAATGCAAACGGAGAAGCTTATATTCATCCGCTTGAAACCCGTGACGTAAATGCTTCCGGTGTTATCCGTGAATGCGAAGAAGGACGCGGCGTAGAAGTTCCAGGCGGACTGAAAGGTGTATGGCTTGACACTCCGATGATCGAGATCCTCGGTGGCGAAGGAACCATCGAAAAGAGAATCCCGGCTATGTTCCGTATGTACATGAACTACGGCATTGATATGAGAAAAGTTCCTATCGTTATTTATCCGACACTTCACTACCAGAACGGTGGTCTTGAGATTAACGGAGACGGATTCACAAAAGAAATTCCAAACCTGTTAGTTGCAGGAGAAGCCGCAGGTGGAATCCACGGAAGAAACAGACTGATGGGTAACTCTCTTCTGGATGTAATCGTATTTGGAAGAAATGCCGGTAAAAAAGCAGCTGCAAAATGCAAGAATGTAGAGCTTGGTGAAATGAACCTGGATCATATCTACAAATATGCAGATGAACTGGACAAAGCAGATTTACATACTGACAAAGTATCTCCATTACTGCTTCCAAAATATGCCCGTCACGAGCAGCGCTGATAAAAGGTCAGACAATCAGAATATAAAAGTTACTGTAACCAGTATACGATAAAAATGTTCCGGTATCGGTGCCGGGAAATTGCCGTTACCGGAAACCTTTGATATAATGAAAAAGGGAATATGTCATTTCTTAATGGCATATCCAGAAATAGAGAAGGGAGCTTACCAGAATGCGTGAAGTAGAAGTAAGCAGACTTACAGATGTCATCGAAAAACTCTGTATCGAAGCAAATGAACATCTTCCGGAAGACGTAAAATGTGCGATCAAAACATGCCGCGCATGCGAAGACGGAGAGATTGCCAAGGGTATCCTTGACAATATTATTGAGAATTTTGATATTGCAGATAATGAGAATGTGCCGATCTGCCAGGATACAGGAATGGCATGTGTATTCCTTGAAATCGGACAGGATGTACATTTTGTTGGGGGAAATCTGAACGATGCCATCAATGAAGGTGTACGTCGTGGATATGATAAGGGATATTTAAGAAAATCTGTAGTAAAAGACCCGGTACGCCGCGGAAACACAGGCGACAATACACCGGCTATGATCTACACAGAAATCGTTCCCGGAGATCAGGTAAAGATTACAGTAGGCCCCAAAGGCTTCGGAAGTGAGAATATGAGCCAGATCCGTATGTTCAAACCATCTGCAGGATTACAGGGAATCAAGGATTTCATCCTTGAAGTAGTAGAGACCGCAGGTCCCAACCCATGTCCGCCAATGGTAGTCGGAGTTGGTATCGGAGGAACCTTTGACAAATGTGCACTTCTTGCAAAGAAAGCACTGATGAGACCTCTGGATACTCAGAACCCGGATCCGTTCTATGCTGATCTTGAGAAAGAAATGCTGGAAAAAGTAAACAAGCTTGGAATCGGACCTCAGGGATTTGGCGGAAAGACAACAGCCATCGGCCTGAATATCGAAACAATGCCGACTCATATTGCAGGTATGCCATGTGCAGTTAATATCAACTGCCATGTAACCCGTCATAAATCGGAGGTGATCTGAGATGGAAAGAAAGAAAATTACACTTCCACTTACTAGAGAGCTGGCAAGAACTCTCCATGCAGGTGATCAGGTATTATTAACAGGTACTATTTATACATCCCGTGATGCAGGACACAAGAGAATGTGTGAGGCCCTTGCAAAAGGGGAAAAAATTCCATTTGATCCTACAGATGCAACCATCTACTATGTAGGACCAACTCCTGCAAAACCAGGCGCAGTCATCGGCTCTGCAGGTCCTACAACCAGCGGACGTATGGATGCCTATGCACCACAATGATGTCTGTGGGAGCAAGAGGAATGATCGGTAAAGGTGCCCGCCTTCCGGAAGTAGTAGACGCCATGAAGAAATATGATGGTGTATACTTCGGAGCTATCGGCGGTGCAGGTGCGCTTCTTGCAAAATGCATCAAAAAGGCCGAACTGATCGCCTATGAAGATCTGGGAGCAGAAGCACTTCGTAAATTGTATGTAGAGGATATGCCTCTTGTAGTCATCATTGACTCAGAAGGCAATAATCTGTACGAGATGGGAAAAGCAGAATATCTCAAAGAACATGGAGATAAGTAATTCTGCAGATACATAAAAAAATAACTTCCATATGCTGTAGACATACAGTATATGGAAGTTGCTTTATATAGCCAAATTATATATATATTGTATCCAATATATAAAAATCATATATACAATAATATGAATTATATCTTTTACATTTGACCTATAAACGTATAACATGATAATCAGGGTCAGGGACCCGCCAAACATGAGAAAGCAGCGATTTACGCAGTAAATCAGCGGATTTCGAATGTTTGAGAAAGACGGTAAAAGAATAAAGGCAGTTATCCGTACAGGAGATAACTGCAAATAAACTTGAACGGGGAAAATCATGAAAGATCATAATCAACACGAGATACAAATGTCGGAAGCCTTTTTAAACAGTGCGTTCCTGGCACTGTCAGGAGGTTTTCAGGATGCTTACACCTATAATGCAAGAAACGAAGTATTCTGTAATGCACAGACAGGAAACGTCGTTCTTATGAGCCAACATTTTATGGCAGGAGAACTGACAGCAGGACTGGGATACTTCTTTCCTATTATTTTCTTTGCACTGGGCGTATGGGTTGCGGAGAAAATACAGGCAAATTATAAATATGCGCAGAAGCTCCACTGGAGACAGGGTGTTCTGCTGGCAGAAATCCTGATCTTATTTACAGTAGGTTTCCTGCCAACCGAATACAATATGCTGGCAAATGCATGGCATCTTTCGCCTGTGCAATGCAGGTACAGTCCTTCCGCAAGGTAAACGGATATTCCTATGCAAGTACTATGTGTATCGGTAATTTGCGCAGTGGTACAGCTGCGTTGTCAGTTTATTTTCGTGAAAAAAAATCAAAACAGCTAAAACAGGCGATGTATTATTTTGGAATCATCCTTATGTTTGCCTTGGGTGCCGGCATTGGTGGAAATCTGTCCATACGCTATGGAATCAGAATGATCTGGGTTTCCTGTGGATTCCTTATGGTCAGCTTTCTGTTGATGTTTATAGAAAAATATAAGCATTTCCATGAGGAACATGAAATTAAATAATGCAGCCATTTCCAGAAAGGTCATTGAGAAGAAGATAATATTCTTTTCAATGATCTTTTTTTGTTTTGATATTGCTATTAAATTAACAACCCTGTTAAAGAAATTGCTTTTCATTTATATACATTTATGAATACTATACATCTATAACAAATTGTTATAAATTAATTTCAGAAAATTTCAAAAATGATATTGTGCAAAACAACTATATAATGTATAATATCAACAGCACATATGTTGAAAATAACTAAAGCTGCGTGGGAATCGATATATCGGTACTATATTAAAACCGATGTATCAAAATTACTATTTAAGGAGGGAACCGAATGTTAGACCAGTCTTATTACAGAAAAGCGGATGAGATCATCGAGCACTACGGACGTACAGCAGCATCGCTGATTCCGATCATGCAGGATATTCAGGCGGAATATCGTTACCTGCCGGGAGAATTGCTGACTTATGTAGCGAAAGAAATCGGAGTAAAAGAAGCCAAGGCCTACAGTGTAGCCACATTCTATGAGAATTTTTCTTTTGAGCCGAAAGGGAAATATGTCATTAAAGTGTGTGACGGAACAGCCTGTCATGTGAGAAAATCCATGCCTGTAAAAGAGGCTTTGATGAAGGAACTTGGACTGAGCAACAAGAAACACACTACAGATGACATGCTTTTTACCGTAGAAACAGTATCCTGTCTGGGTGCATGTGGACTTGCCCCCACACTGACTGTCAATGATGAAGTACATCCGAAGATGACTCCTGAGAAAGCTGTAGAACTTTTGAATAAACTGAGAGGAGAGTGCGTATGAGTATTAAGAGTAAAGAAGACCTGTTAAATAAGCAGGCTGAAGTAAATGAGCAGATTAAATCTTATACCTGCCGCGTTCTTGTCTGTTCAGGTACCGGATGTATCGCATCCGGAGCGCAGAAGATTTATGAAGAGATGTCAGTACTCTGTGAGAGAATTGATGGAGTAACAGTTGAAATGCAGAAGGATGTGCCTCATGTAGGCGTGATCAAGACAGGGTGCCAGGCTTATGTGAACTTGGACCTCTGATGAGAATTGAACCATATGATTATCAGTATGTTCACGTACAGCCGGAAGACTGTAAGGAAATTGTGGAGAGAACTATATTGGAAGGGAAACCTGTAGAGAGACTGTTTTATCGTGATAATAATACAGTCTGTCCACATCCTGATGATATTCCTTTCTTAAATCAACAGACACGTATCGTTCTTGAAAACTGCGGAAAAATCGATGCGGAATCTATCGAAGAGTATATTGCTGTGGGAGGCTATCAGGCACTTGCAAAAGTGATGGGAAGCATGTCCCCGCAGGAAGTTATTGATGAAGTAACTAAATCCGGGCTTCGCGGTCGTGGCGGTGCAGGATTCCCGGCAGGCAAGAAATGGTCTCAGGTTGCACGCCAGGCAGAGAAAACCCGCTATGTTGTATGTAATGGTGATGAGGGTGATCCCGGTGCATTTATGGATGGTTCCGTCATGGAAGGTGATCCATATAAGATGATCGAAGGTATGACTATTGCAGCCTACGCAGTCGGTGCGGAGAATGGATATATTTATGTTCGTGCAGAGTATCCTCTTTCTGTAAAGAGACTTAGGATGGCGATTGAACAGGCAGAAAAATATGGCCTGTTAGGTGATAATATTTTAAATTCCGGTGTAAACTTCCATTTACATATCAACAGAGGTGCCGGAGCTTTCGTATGTGGAGAAGGTTCGGCACTTACCGCATCTATCGAGGGTAACAGAGGTATGCCTCGTGTAAAACCGCCCCGTACAGTAGAGAAAGGTCTGTGGGGTAAACCTACAGTTCTTAATAATGTAGAAACCTATGCTAATGTACCGAAGATCATTCTTCAGGGAGCAGACTGGTTCCGCACCATCGGTACAGAGGGAAGCCCCGGAACTAAAACCTTCTCACTGACCGGTTCTATCGAGAATACCGGTCTGATAGAGGTTCCTATGGGAACCACACTCCGCCACATTATCTATGATATCGGTGGTGGCTTAAAGAGTGGCGCCGCATTTAAAGGTGTCCAGATCGGCGGTCCGTCCGGCGGATGTCTGATCCTTGACCAGCTGGATGCACCTCTTGATTTTGATTCTGTCAAAAATTAGATGCGATCATGGGATCTGGTGGTCTGGTAGTTATGGACGAGAATACCTGTATGGTTGAGGTTGCCAGATTCTTTATGAACTTCACCCAGCGTGAGAGCTGCGGTAAATGTGTACCGTGCCGTGAGGGTACCAAACGTATGCTGGAGATCCTGGAGAGGATCGTAGATGGCAAGGGTGAGATGTCCGATCTGGATGAGCTGGAAGAGCTTGCAAATATGGTTCAGAACATGGCTCTGTGCGGACTTGGCAAGAGTGCACCTCTTCCTGTTATCAGTACTCTCAAACGCTTCCGCGATGAATATGAGGAACATATCTGCGATAAGAAATGCCGTGCAAAAGTATGTACTGCTCTTCGTCAGTTCCACATCAACCCTGAGTTCTGTATCGGCTGCGGTAAATGTGCAAAGAACTGTCCGGCAGGTGCAATCTCAGGTAAGATCAAACATCCATATCACATTGATAACGACATCTGTATCAAATGCGGTGCATGTAAGGACAACTGTAACTTTGATGCAGTATATGTGGAAGCATAGAAGGGAGGATACACTATGGGCCATATGATAATTGACGGTAGAAAGGTAGAATTTACCGATGAAAAAAATGTCCTGTCTGTCATCCGCAAGGCAGGGATCAATATTCCGACACTGTGCTACCACTCAGAGGTATCCACTTTTGGTGCCTGTCGTTTATGTACAGTTGAAGACGAGAGGGGAAAAACATTTGCCTCATGTTCTGAACAGCCAAGAGATGGAATGGTGATCTATACCAATTCCGGAAGAGTCAAGAAATACAGAAAACTAATTGTAGAATTATTGCTTGCAGCACATTGTCGTGACTGTACAACCTGTGTTAAGAGTGGTGAGTGTGTCCTTCAGGAACTGGCACACAGGCTGGGCGTACAGACAATCCGTTTCAAAAATACCAGGGAATATCATGAGTTGGATACAAGTTCTCCTTCTCTGGTTCGTGATCCAAACAAATGTATTCTGTGTGGTAACTGCGTACGTGCCTGCGAAGAACTTCAGGGAATCGGAGCTTTAGGATTTGCATTCCGGGGAACTGAGGCCATGGTAATGCCTGCATTTAACAAAAAAATCGCAGAGACAGAATGTGTAAACTGCGGTCAGTGTCGTGTATATTGTCCAACAGGTGCTATTGCGATCAAGACACATATGGACGAGGCATGGGAAGCACTTGCTGATCCGAATATACGTGTAGTTGCTCAGATTGCTCCTGCAGTACGTGTCGCAGTAGGTGATCATTATGGACTGACCAAAGGTAAGAGTGTTATGGGTAAGATTGTCAATGCTCTCCACAGAATGGGATTCGATGAAGTTTATGATACTTCATTCAGTGCTGACCTTACTATTATGGAAGAGAGTGCCGAGTTCCTTGACAGAATTAAGAAGGGTGAGAAACTTCCGCTTCTTACTTCCTGCTGTCCTGCATGGGTGAAGTTTATCACAGACCAGTACAAGGAGTATATTCCGAATCTTTCTACCTGCCGTTCTCCACAGGGAATGCTCTCAGCAGTAATCAAAGAGTACTTCCGCGATCCGGAACATGCCGGCGGCAAGAAAACAGTTATGATCTCTATTATGCCATGTACAGCCAAGAAGGCAGAAGCAGTTCGTCCGAACAGCTTCACAGACGGTGAACAGGATACAGATATCGTTATTACAACTACAGAGCTGCTCCGCATGATCGATAACTTTGGTCTTGACTTTGCAACTCTTGATCCGGAAGCCTGTGATATGCCGTTTGGCTTCGGTTCCGGTGGTGGTGTTATCTTCGGTGTTACAGGAGGTGTTACAGAAGCAGTTCTCCGCCGCCTGACTCCGGATCACAGCAAAGAAACCATGCATGAGATTGCAGAATGCGGTGTTCGTGGAGATGAGGGAATCAAGGAATTTACAGTTCCTTATGAAGGAATGAACCTTAATATCTGTGTTGCCAGCGGCCTTGCAAATGCAAGAACCGTTATGGAACAGGTTAAGAATGGTGAGAAAGAATATCATCTGATCGAGATCATGGCATGTCGCCGCGGATGTATCATGGGTGGCGGACAGCCGACAAGATCCGGCGACAGAACCAAAGCTCTGAGAGCTAAGGGCCTGTATAATGCAGATAATACAACTATCATTAAGAAATCCGATGAAAACCCGTTAGTTCTGGAACTTTACAACGGACTTCTGAAAGGCAAAGAGCATCATCTGCTTCACAATGATTCCTATTAAGGAACATCTGTGATGCCTGACAGTAACAATATGTCATTACTGTTCACTCCGTTCACAGTAACGTAGCCAAAATTCATTCCAGATTGCTGCGGCAATAGAATTTTGGCTTGTATGTCTCGGGATTTGGCATATTCATGCCAAAACACCTCGCGGGATAGTGGTGTGTGAACAGTAACAATATGTCCAAATGATAAATAGAATATTTTAAAGCTTCCTTGCATATTTTATAACAATACATGAAGGTTATGTGTAAATATGCAAGGGGGCTATTTTTATGGAAAATTTTCAGGTGTATCGTGATATCCAGGCCCGTACAGGGGGAGATATATACATAGGGGTCGTAGGACCTGTCCGCACAGGAAAATCTACATTTATCCGCAGATTCATGGAACTTGTTGCATTGCCGCAGATGTCAGATACAAAGCAGGCAGAGATCAGAGATCAGCTTCCTTTAAGCGGATCAGGCAAAATCATCACCACAGCAGAAACAAAATTTATTCCCAAAGAAGCAGTTCCCATCACTCTCGGAGAAGATCAGCAGGTAAAGATCCGCCTGATCGACAGTGTGGGTTTTCTGGTAAAGGGTGCATCCGGGCAGACGGAGGACGGGAAAGAACGAATGGTAAAAACTCCCTGGTTTGAGCAGGCAATCCCATTTCGCGAGTCCGCACGCATCGGAACACAGAAAGTAATTCAGGAGCATTCCACAATAGGTATTGTGGTCACAACTGACGGAAGTTTCGGTGAACTTCCCAGAGACAATTTTCCGGAGGCAGAAGAGAAGACTATTCAGGAACTGAAAAAACAGCAGAAACCATTTATCGTGCTGGTAAATTCGCAGATGCCATATAAAGATGCGGCTCTGAAAACAGCGGAAGAAATCCAACAGAAATATAAGGTAACTGCTCTGACAGTAAACTGTGACCAATTGAGAAAAGAAGATATTGCCAGGATTCTGGAGAAGGTTTTATATGAATTTCCTGTCAGTCAGATTCAGTTTTTTATTCCGCGCTGGGTAGAAATGCTTCCCCTGGAGCATGAGTTAAAACAGCAGATCCTTTCACAGATCAGGGATAAAATGAAAAGTATGCAGCATATACGTGATATCACAAAGGAATCTGTAAAATTATCCGGACCTTATGTACAGGATTCCCTTCTGGAAGATGTAGGCTTATCCGATGGAACAGTAAAGGTAAGAATACGCATAAAGGAAGAATATTATTACAGGATGCTCAGTCAGATGAGTGGAATCGAAATGGAGAGTGAATATGAACTGATCCATACAATGCAGGAACTGGTACATATGAAAGAGGAATATGTAAAAGTGCAGGCTGCACTGGAAGCAGTGCGTGGAACCGGTTATGGTGTGGTTGTCCCGAATCTGGATGAGATTGAGATCGCACAGCCTGAAGTGATCCGACAGGGAAATAAATATGGAGTAAAGATCAAGTCAAAGAGTCCGTCTATCCATATGATAAAGGCAAATATAGAAACTGAAATTGCTCCCATAGTGGGAACAGAACAGCAGGCAAAGGATCTGATCCAGTATATTGACGAAGGCAGCCAGAGGGGGAGAGTATCTGGGAGACTAATATTTTCGGTAAATCCATTGAGCAGCTGGTACAGGATGGCATCCGAAGCAAGATTGCAGCTATCAGCGAAGAAAGCCAGGTAAAGCTTCAGGATACCATGCAGAAAATTGTCAATGACAGTAAGGGCGGGCTGGTGTGTATCATCATATAGCTGCCGTATAATATGATGCCTTTAAATTTTGCTTTTAGCCGAACTGTGAAACAGTTATTCAGTTACAGGCAACGGAGAGCTCAGGTTACTGCGTCAATTACCGGTTCGTCAGTTTTTTTACTGTCAGTACTTTTTTCCCCTTCAATAACGACTTTATTAGGGAGGCATACGATGGTGCCTCCTTTTTCGTCGATTGCCTTCTGTTTCATACACAGATGATCGGGGCATTGTGCAGAGATCATACGTGCCTGACCGTCTTTGATCTCACAGATATTTGTATCGTTGATTTTAATCGTCTGATCCTTTTCCAGAGAATAAGTTCCATATTCTTTTCCGTCTACAGTAATGCGGATGGAACCATGACTGCCCTTATTTATAAGAGACATTCCTCCCCACATCGCAAGTGCAAGAATAAGGATACCACCTATAAAAATAAATTCTTTTTTCTTCAAAATATTGTACTCCATCTTTCTATAATAGCAGTAAGGTTTGTGTTACTGTTCACTGATAATATCCTGCAAAGCGTATTACTGAGAACGGAGTGAACAATAACAGGTTTGTTTTGTCTGCATCATAACATGAATAAAAAAGAATAGCAACCTTCAGATGTTTGTGGTATGGTTATAATAATAAAATGTACTCTCGGAGTCTTTATTGCACTTGCTTTTGCGGCTGATTTTTTGTTAGCTGCACCCGAATTTTATCAACGTACGCACCGCGTACGCCTCAAAAATTTGGGCACATCTAACAAAAAATCAGCCGCAAAATCAAGTACAAAAAGATTCCGAGAGTACATTGAAAGAGAACGGAGGAAATCTTTTATGGGAAAATATATTATGGCACTGGATGCCGGGACGACCAGCAACCGCTGTATCCTGTTTAATGAAAAGGGAGAACGTTTAAGTGTTGCACAGAGAGAATTTACCCAGTATTTCCCGAAACCGGGCTGGGTAGAACATGATGCAGATGAGATATGGGCCAGTATGCTGGGTGTGGCAGTAGAGGCAATGACCAAGATCGGAGCAGATGCTTCAAAGATCGCTGCGATCGGAATCACAAACCAGAGAGAAACTGCTATCGTATGGGATAAAAATACCGGCGTACCTGTCTATCATGCGATCGTATGGCAGTGTCGCAGAACATCGGAATACTGCGACTCGCTGAAAGCCAGAGGACTGACTGAGAAATTCAGGGAGAAAACAGGGCTTGTGATCGATGCTTATTTCTCTGCAACAAAAATAAAGTGGATTCTGGACAATGTAGAAGGAGCCAGAGAGAAAGCGCAGAAAGGGCAGCTTTTGTTTGGAACTGTGGAAACCTGGCTGATCTGGAAACTGACAAAGGGCAGAGTCCATGTTACAGATTATTCCAATGCATCCAGAACCATGCTTTTTAATATCAATACTTACAGTGGGATCAGGAAATTTTGAATGAACTTGACATTCCAAAGTCCATGCTTCCCAAACCAATGCCATCCAGCTGTATTTATGGAAAAGCAGATCCGGCAGTCCTTGGCGGTGCTATCCCTATTGCAGGTGCAGCAGGTGATCAGCAGGCTGCTTTGTTTGGCCAGACCTGCTTTAATGCCGGAGAAGCAAAAAATACTTATGGCACAGGATGTTTTCTTCTGATGAATACAGGAGAGAAACCTGTCTTTTCAAAGAACGGACTGGTTACTACGATTGCGTGGGGATTGGACGGAAAGGTAACCTATGCACTGGAAGGATCAATTTTTGTTGCAGGTGCAGCTATCCAGTGGCTGCGAGATGAATTAAAGGTAATTGATTCCTCTGAAGATTCCGAGTATATGGCAAATAAAGTATCAGATACACATGGATGTTATGTTGTGCCGGCCTTTACAGGACTGGGAGCTCCCACTGGGATCAGTATGCGAGAGGTACGATTGTAGGAATTACCCGCGGTGTGAACAAATATCATATTATCCGCGCAACGCTGGAATCTATTGCCTATCAGGTAAATGACGTACTAAATGCCATGAAAGCAGATTCAGGCATTAATCTGGCAGCATTAAAAGTTGATGGCGGAGCCAGTGCCAACAATTTCCTGATGCAGACACAGGCAGATATTATCAATGCACCGGTCAACCGTCCATGCTGTGTTGAGACAACTGCAATGGGGGCTGCTTATCTGGCAGGTCTGGCAGTAGGCTACTGGAGCAGTAAAGAAGAAGTGCGCCACAATTGGTCCATTGACCAGAAATTCTACCCGTCTATCACTGAAGAAACAAGAGAGCAAAAGATTAAAGGATGGAATAAAGCCGTGAAATATTCTTACGGATGGGCGAAGGATGAATAAAGCATTTCAGGATATGAAGTGGAATTCATATTTGCTTACATTTTATCAGCAAAGCTAAATAAAATTCAGTGTATTGACAATCTTACAGAGATAGTGGTACGGTAATACAGTAATTTCGGCAAAGGCCGATGATTTTGGAGTTTTACAAATTACATAACGAATATTGAGGTGCGAAAAAATGCAGGAAATGAAACCAATCAAAGAAGGTAAAGTACGTGAGATTTATGACAACGGTGACAGCCTGATCATGGTTGCGACAGACCGCATCAGCTGCTTTGATGTTATCCTGAACAATCAGGTAACCAAGAAGGGAACTGTACTGACTCAGATGTCCAAGTTCTGGTTTGACATGACAGAAGACATTCTGCCGAACCACATGATTTCTGTAGATGTAAAAGATATGCCTGAATTTTTCCAGCAGGAGAAATTTGACGGAAACAGCATGATGTGCCGTAAGCTTGAAATGCTGCCTATCGAGTGTATTGTGCGTGGATATATTACAGGAAGCGGATGGGAAAGCTACAAAAAGACAGGTAAAGTCTGCGGTATTGAATTACCGGAAGGCCTGAAGGAATCTGACAAGCTTCCTGAGCCAATTTATACTCCGTCCACAAAGGCTGAGATTGGTGATCATGACGAAAATATCTCCTATGAGCAGAGTATCGCTCACCTTGAGAAATATTTCCCGGGCAGAGGAGAGGAATTAGCTGCAAAACTTCGTGATAATACAATTGCACTTTATAAGAAATGTGCGGAATACGCATTAAGCAAGGGAATCATCATCGCAGATACCAAATTTGAATTTGGTCTGGATAAAGATGGAAACATGGTGATCGGTGATGAGATGCTCACACCGGACAGCTCCCGTTTCTGGCCTGCTGAAGGATATGAACCGGGACATGGCCAGCCATCCTTTGACAAACAGTTTGCACGTGACTGGCTGAAAGCAAATCCGGACAATGACTGGACACTTCCGCAGGATATTGTAGATAAGACAATCGGAAAATATCTTCAGGGTTATGAAATGCTTACAGGTAAGAAATTATAATAATTCAGAGATATAGCAGATACTGCTGTTCGAAACATTGATAAAAGTTCGGACAGCAGTATTTTTGCTAAAATGCCACAAAAATGTGGAAATCAGATAAATTTTTTGTTACACTAAAGTGAAGAAGGTAATGGAAGAGACAGGATTGTAGTCATGGTGTGTAGTTATATTTTGTTTCTGAGATTATGAAAATGTGTAAGGAGGAAAAGGTTTATGAAAACATTGAAAAAGTTGCTTTTTATCATAATGGCAGTTGCTGTCTTAGCTATGCCGGTATTTGGTGTACAGGCTGCGGAAAGTGATATTCCTGTTACAGAGCAGCCCGGGGTATCCCCGACGCCATCTCCGGTTCCCATAAGAGAACTGGTTACAAAGGGAAATAAGATTTACTATTATTACAAGGGAAAGATGGTTAAGAACAAATGGAAGAGATATAATGGTTATAAGTATTATTTTGGCGCAAATGGAAATGCTGTGCGAGGAGGACAGCGTATCAACAATGTAGTTTATGTTTTTGATGAGAAAGGACGTTTATTTGAGAATAAACAGAATAAAATTGTAAAATCCGGATCCAATATTTATCATATAAGGACAGAACACGGCCGTGCCAGCATTGGATATTTTATCTATAAGAATAATCTGTATTATGCGGATCCAAAAGGAAGGCTGTATCAGAAGAAATCCAGACAGAACGGCCAGCTTTATTTTACCAATTCCGGTGCTGCAAGAAAAGATTATAATGCTCTGTTGAAAATGCGTGTGATGCAGATTGTATCGTCAATCACAAATTCAGGTATGAGTCAGAGCCAGAAGCTTTATGCATGTTGGAAATATGTTGTTTACGGAGGATTTTACTATGGTGGTCCGGATCCTAACATTTACCAGAGTGGCTGGGCGCGCAGTGAGGCATTGAGGATGTTTCGTACAGGATATGGCAACTGTTATGGATTTTCCTGTATTTTTGCTGCTCTTGCAAGAGAAATAGGATATACACCGTATATGATCTGTGGCCGGGTACCGGGAAGCAGAGATGGAGCGGCAGATGGCTTCACCCGTCATTGCTGGGTAGAAATCAATGGTCTTTATTATGATCCGGAAGCGCAGTATGCCGGCTGGATGACAGGGGTTTATGGTTATGATTATTACCCGATCAGTCACCAGATCCTAAGAGTTGTTAACTTTTGTAAATTCTAATGTGCAGATAAGTTGACTAATTATATGAGAGGTGTTTCTATGGAAAGCAGAATTGCAGTGATCAGTATTATAGTAGAGAATTCAGATTCTGTAGAATGTCTGAACAGGATTCTTCATGAATTTGGCATTTATATCATCGGCAGAATGGGGATTCCTTACAGGCAGAGAGGGATAAGCATTATCAGTGTGGCAATAGATGCACCTCTGGATATAATCAATGCACTGACCGGAAAAATTGGCCGGCTGGCAGGGGTTTCAGCAAAAACAGTCTATTCGAAAGCTTAGAGGAAATGAAAATATATGGCATCAGCAGAGTTGCAGATACCTGAACACATTCAGGAGACACAGAATATTACCAGAGAAGAACTGGAAATGATTTTACATACACAGAATCCACTGGTAACGGAAGAACTACGAAGAAGAGCACAACAGACCGCAAAAGCAATTTATGGAAATAAAATTTATGTCCGTGGTCTGATCGAATTTACAAATTACTGCAAGAACAATTGTTATTATTGTGGTATACGCTGTTCAAATACGGATGCAGACAGATACCGGCTTTCTTTGGAACAGATTTTGTCCTGCTGTGAAACAGGATGGAATCTTGGTTTTCGGACTTTTGTTCTGCAGGGCGGAGAAGATCCGCATTTCACAGATGAACATATTTGTCAGATTGTCCGCACGATTAAAGAAATATACCCTGACTGTGCAGTGACTCTTTCTATTGGAGAAAAGAGTGAAGAAAGCTATCAGGCATATTTTAATGCAGGCGCTGACAGATATCTCTTGCGTCATGAGACAGCAGATGAAGATCATTACAAAAAACTTCACCCGGAACAGATGTCCCTGGTTTTCAGAAAAAATTGTCTGAAAAACCTGAAGAAAATAGGATATCAAACCGGATGTGGATTCATGGTAGGATCTCCGGGACAAACTGCAGATACACTTTACCGCGATCTTTTATTTATTAAGGAATTAAAGCCTGAAATGATAGGAATCGGACCGTTTATTCCGCACAAAGACACCCCGTTTGCTAAAGAATTACCCGGAACTCTGGAGCAGACTCTGCGATTATTGTCAATTATCCGCCTGATCCACCCACACGCGCTTCTTCCGGCAACAACAGCCCTTGGAACCATAGACCCCAAGGGCAGAGAGAAGGGAATTTTGGCAGGGGCCAATGTAGTAATGCCCAATTTATCACCGGTCAATGTCCGGGATAAGTATACCCTTTATGATAATAAGATCTGTACAGGTGATGAAGCTGCTGAATGCAAAGCCTGTATGGCAGCACGTATGAAGAGCATTGGTTATGAAGTAGTGACAGACAGAGGCGATTATAAAGCATGACTGCAGTTCACTCCTGAATAACTTAAGCATCCGCGATAAGCGGAACATAAAACTGAATATAGAAAAAACTAATCGGAAAGCGGCAGATAAGGAAGCCCCTGACCGAAAAGAAAGGAAACAAATCTATGTATAATCCAAAATCATTAAAAGCAGAGGAATTTATTTCCGACGAAGAGATCAGAGAAACCCTTGCATATGCAGATGCAAAATAAAGAAAAATGTGGCGCTGATCGACCAGATCCTTGCGAAGGCAAAAGAATGTAAAGGACTTACCCACAGAGAAGCCTCTGTCCTTCTTGCCTGTCCCATTCCTGAGAAGATTCAGGAGATGTATGATCTGGCAGCGGAGATCAAGAAAGAATTCTACGGAAACAGAATCGTTCTGTTTGCCCCTCTGTATCTTTCCAACTATTGCGTAAACGGCTGTGTGTACTGTCCGTATCATAAGAAAAATCAGCATATTGCTCGCAAAAAACTTACTCAGGAAGAAATTGTAAAAGAAGTAACTGCCCTTCAGGATATGGGACATAAACGTCTTGCTATTGAAGCCGGAGAGGATCCGATCAATAATCCCATTGAGTACATTCTGGAATGCATCCAGACAATCTACAGCATTAAACATAAGAATGGTGCCATCCGACGTGTCAATGTAAATATTGCGGCCACAACTGTGGAAAATTACAGGAAATTAAAAGATGCAGGAATCGGTACCTACATTCTTTTTCAGGAGACTTATCATAAAGAAAGTTACGAAACACTTCATCCAACAGGTCCGAAACATAACTATGCCTATCATACAGAAGCAATGGACCGCGCAATGGAAGGCGGCATTGATGATGTAGGACTGGGTGTATTATTTGGTCTTGAACTTTACAGATATGAGTTTGCCGGGCTTCTGATGCATGCGGAACATCTTGAGGCAGTTCATGGAGTAGGTCCTCATACTATCAGTGTGCCTCGTATCAAACATGCGGATGATATTGATCCTTCTGCTTTTGATAACAGTATCAGTGATGAAATTTTTGCCAAAATCTGTGCACTGATCCGGATTGCTGTGCCATATACGGGAATGATCATTTCCACAAGAGAAAGTAAAGCAGTTCGTGAAAAAGTACTTCCTCTGGGAGTTTCTCAGATCAGCGGTGCTCCAGAACAAGTGTTGGCGGGTATGACGTTCCTGAAACAGAAGATGAAGTGACATCTGCACAATTTGACGTCAGTGACCAGAGATCTCTGGATGAAATCGTTAACTGGCTGATGGGTATGGGAGATATCCCAAGCTTCTGTACTGCCTGTTACAGAGCAGGAAGAACAGGTGACCGTTTTATGTCTTTGTGCAAAAGTAAACAGATTTCCAACTGCTGCCATCCCAATGCGCTGATGACATTGATGGAATATCTCCAGGATTATGCAAGCCCTGAGACGAAAAAAGTCGGACTGGAGCTGATTCAAAAAGAACTGGAAAATATCCCGGGCGAAAAGATAAGGAAACTCACAGAGGAACACCTTGCAGATATTGTAAACGGACAGAGAGATTTCCGATTCTGACATTCTCTGCACTTTTAACGATCAATAACAACACCTGAAAGAAGGGATTAATATGGCAGTGACATTGAACGAAACACCTTCCGGAAACCGTCTGCATATCGGAATCTTTGGCAAAACCAACAGTGGAAAATCCTCATTTATCAATACTTTTTCCGGACAGAAAGTATCGATTGTTGCGGATGTTGCCGGAACTACCACAGATCCTGTATATAAACCAATGGAAATCTATCCTCTTGGTCCCTGTATCCTCATCGATACGGCAGGATTTGATGATGAAGGAGAACTGGGTGCATTACGAATAGAAAAAACCAGTCTGGCTGCACAGAAAACTGAACTGGCGATCATCCTTTTCTGCGAGGATGAAATGGTACAGGAATTAAAATGGTATAACTATTTTAAGAAACGGCAGACACCGGTAATTCCGGTGCTTTGTAAAGCTGATCTATATACACAGGAACAAAAAGAATATCTGATTCAGATGATTCAGAAAAATACAGGAGAAACGGTCTGTCCTGTCAGTTCTGAAACGGGAGAGGGAATCCGGAAATTAAAAGAGCTTCTGGCAGAAAAAATCCCGGAAGGCTACGGTAACAGAATGATCACCGGGAATCTGGTTTCCAAAGATGATCTGGTACTCCTTGTAATGCCACAGGATATCCAGGCACCAAAGGGACGGCTGATCCTGCCCCAGGTACAGACTCTACGAGAACTGCTGGATAAAAGATGTCTCATAATGAGTGTAACTACTGACCAGTATCCGGCTGCATTGCAGACTCTTTCCAGACCACCGAAGCTGATCATCACAGATTCTCAGGTGTTCCCATACATCTATGAGAACAAACCAAAAGAGAGCATGCTTACTTCCTTTTCTGTACTGTTTGCGGCATACAAGGGAGATCTTTCTTACTACATAGAGGGAGCAAAAGCAATTGACAGTCTGAAAGAAACTTCTCATGTACTGATTGCCGAATGCTGCACACATGCACCTCTGAAAGAGGATATTGGCAGAGTGAAAATTCCCCGGATGCTGAAAAAACGATTTGGAGAAAACCTGCAGGTAGAGCTGGTAAGCGGAACCGATTTTCCGGATGACCTTACCGGATATGATCTGATCATCCAGTGCGGAGCATGTATGTTTAACCGGAAATATGTGATGTACCGCATCGACAGGGCAAAGAAGCAACAGGTACCTGTGACCAATTACGGGATAACCATCGCACATCTTACCGGAATACTGGATCATGTGGCATTGCCGGAATGATGATTCCAATCCCGAAAAATAACAGATATTAACAAATACATAAAGACTGCTGTACAGTTAGATTACTGTATGGCAGTTTTATTGTTATATTACAGGAAATTAATCCTGCTAATCCTGCAAGCAGGATTCTTTTTATAAATAATTGCTTCACAATTTGGATGAATTTCGCAAAATTTTCATGAAGATATTGACAAGCAGCCTATGTTAGTTTATACTAACTTACAGTTAGAGAAGTTAACCATACCCAAAGTATTATCAATGCCCGATTATCAGGCAAGGGATAAATACTTTCCAATCCCCATATTAATATATCTAAAAGAACAAAAGGAGGATAATACATGAGTATTGTAATCGTAGGCGGACATGACAGAATGGTAGGACAGTATAAAAAAATCTGCAAATCTTATAAATGCAAATGTAAAGTATTTACACAGATGGAAGCCGACTTCGGAAAAAAGATAGGATGTCCGGATCTTCTGGTACTTTTTACAAATACTGTATCCCATAAGATGGTAAAATGCGCACTGGACGAGGTTGGCGCTTCTACAGATATTGTGCGCTGCCATACCAGCAGCGGAAATGCACTTAACGGTATTCTTGAAGCACGTTGCTGATAAATACTTTTCTTGTATATACTGCATAATATAGTGATAAATTAATGAAAAAAATTATTAATGTTTTAAACTGAAAAACTTTATCATTAAAAATTTCAATAAAGTTATTGACATCTAACCAAAATTAGAATACACTAACCACATGATAAAGATAATGTTTATCACTTATTAAATGCAAAGGAAGGGATGAAGAAATGCCGTTATCAATGGTAAATGCAGGTGAACCTTTTACAATCAAAAGGATCGGAGGCAAAGAAGAAGTGAAGAGACATCTTGAGGAGCTCGGCTTCGTAGTAGGAGGAGTTGTCACAGTTGTTTCTGAGATTAACGGAAGCCTGATCGTTAATGTTAAAGAATCCAGGGTTGCCATTGGAAAAGATATGGCAAGCAAGATTATGGTCTGAACCATAATTTCTTCCTGAAAGAAAAATAAAATTCTAGAGCGTGCAGATTGTGGAAATGATTTTTCAGACACGCTCCGGGGAAAGAAGGGAAAGAAACTTGAAGACATTAAAAGAAGTTCATGTTGGAGAGACCGTTAAAGTCCAGAAACTTACCGGTGAAGGTCCGGTCAAGAGAAGAATCATGGATATGGGAATCACTAAAGGCGTGGAAATTTATGTAAGAAAAGTTGCACCTCTGGGAGATCCTGTAGAAGTAACTGTAAGAGGATATGAATTATCCTTACGTAAAGCAGATGCCGAAATGATTGTAGTGGAATAATTTTTTTGACATCATGTTAGGTCTTTCTAACAATTAGCCTTGTCTAATAGTTAACGAAAGTTAAGTATTAGTGATGACTAATAACTGTTGAGAATGATAAATGATATCAGCAGTAGAAAGATTGGATAAAGCGATCAAAATAAAAGTGATCAAGAAATCAGAGGAGAGAGATTATGTCAGTAAAAATTGCACTCGCAGGTAATCCGAACTGCGGTAAAACGACATTATTCAATGCACTGACCGGCTCAAATCAGTTTGTAGGTAACTGGCCAGGTGTAACTGTCGAGAAAAAAGAGGGTAAGCTGAAGGGACACAAGGATGTGGTCCTCACTGACTTACCTGGTATTTATTCTTTATCACCATATACACTTGAAGAGGTAGTTGCAAGAAATTACATTCTTCAGGAAAAACCGGATGCGATCATCAATATCGTTGATGGTACCAATATTGAACGTAACCTGTATCTTACAACACAGATTCTGGAACTTGGGATTCCGGTCATCATGGCAGTCAACATGATGGATATCGTTGAGAAAAACGGTGATACAATACATATTGATAAACTGAAAAAGAAACTTGGCTGTGAAGTTGTTACTATTTCTGCTCTGAAGGGAACTGGAATCACAGAAGCTGCAAACAAGGCAGTTTCCATTGCCCAGAGCCATAGGAAAGTAACACCTGTCCATGAATCTGCGATAAAGCAGAAGAGATCATCGGAGCAGTTGAGAATAAACTGACCGGTGTGGTACCGGAAGAACAGAAGAGATTCTTCGCGATCAAGCTTCTTGAAAGAGATGACAAGATCATTGAGCAGATGAATACATCCGTAAATGTATCTGCTGAGATCAAAGAAATGGAAGATGAGTTTGACGACGATACAGAAGTATTATCACAAATGAGAGATATGTTTATATTTCTTCTATCATTGGTCAGTGTGTGACTAAGGCAAGAAAAGATAAGCTTTCCACATCTGATAAGATCGACCGTATTGTTACCAACAGATGGCTGGCATTGCCGATTTTTGCAGTTGTAATGTTTATTGTATATTATGTATCTGTAACTACAGTTGGTGCTTTCGTAACTGACTGGACAAACGATGTTCTGTTTGGTGAGATCATTCCTCCGGCAATTGAATCCGGACTGAATGCGATTGGCTGTGCAGCATGGTTACAGGGACTGATCCTTGACGGTATTGTAGCCGGTGTGGGAGCTGTTCTCGGTTTCGTACCTCAGATGCTTGTACTGTTTGCATTCCTTGCATTCCTTGAGTCCTGTGGTTACATGGCTCGTGTAGCATTTATCATGGACAGAATTTTCCGTAAATTCGGTCTTTCAGGTAAATCCTTCATTCCAATGCTTATCGGCAGTGGATGTGGTGTTCCAGGTGTTATGGCTTCCCGTACGATCGAGAATGACCGTGACAGAAAGATGACAATCATGACAACTACATTCGTTCCCTGCGGAGCTAAACTTCCGATCATTGCCATGATCGCAGGTGCGTTCTTCGGAAACAGCGGATGGGTTTCAACAAGTTGTTACTTTGTCGGTATTGCAGCAATTATCTGCTCCGGTATCATCTTAAAGAAAACAAAAATGTTTGCCGGTGATCCGGCTCCGTTCGTTATGGAGCTTCCTGCATACCACTGGCCAACAGTCAGCAACATCTTAAGAAGTATGTGGGAAAGAGGCTGGTCCTTCATTAAGAAAGCCGGAACAATCATCCTTCTTTCAACAATCATTCTGTGGTTCTTAATGAGCTTCGGATGGGAAGGCGGAAGCTTCGGTATGGTTGAAGAACTTAACGAGAGTATCCTTTCTAAGATCGGTACAGCAATCGCATGGATCTTTGCACCTCTCGGTTGGACAAAAGCCGGCGAAGGATGGAAGATGGCAGTTGCAGCTGTTACAGGTCTGATCGCAAAAGAGAATGTAGTAGCTACATTTGGTATGCTTTATGGATTCGCAGAAGTTGCAGAAGACGGTGCTGAGATCTGGGGTAACCTGGCAGCAGCCATGACACCGATCGCAGCTTACGGCTTCCTGGTATTCAACCTTCTTTGTGCTCCTTGCTTCGCAGCTATGGGTGCGATCAAGAGAGAGATGAACAATACAAAATGGTTTTTATTTGCAATCGGATATCAGTGTGGACTTGCATATCTTGTGTCTCTGTGTATCTATCAGATCGGTACACTGGTTACAGGCGGCGGTTTCGGTATCTGGACAGTGGTTGCATTCGCAATTATCATCGGATTTTTATATCTGCTGTTCAGACCTTATAAGGAAAGCGGCAGCCTTAATGTAAAGGTAAAGGGTATGGCAAAAGCCAGATAAAACAGTAATAAGATCAGAGCCTGCGTCCCATCTGGTGGTGCGGGTTCTGATAAACAGAATTGCAACTGTTTCATATCTTTTGCATCGCGAAGCGTGTCGCTGCGAACGGAGTGAACAGTAACACTCAGTATCTTCACAGTTAGTGGACTGCTGATTATCAGATTGCAGTATAGTGATTATATGTGTATGATAATGATATAAAGCAGGAGGTGTCGTTTATGGGAACATTGATTGTAGGAGCGATTTTGATTTTAATTGTCGGACTGATCATAAAAGGAATCGTCAGAGACAAAAAAAGCGGCAAGTCATCATGTGGCGGAGACTGCAGCCACTGCAAAGGGTGCCATTGAGAATCAGGCATATTACTGAAACCTGATGCCAAACAGCAGCCATATGTCAGGAAACAGAAATTAACAAGCGGAAGGATGATGTGATTTTGGGAGCAGCAGCATTACAGAGACAGGAAAATTGTAAAGAGCCCAATTACCAGAGAACCCGAATGCAGAAAGATGTTGTAATCCAGGAATTAAAGAAGCGAGGATGCAGGATTACCAAACAGAGAAGAATGCTGTTGGAAGTCATTCTTGAAAATGAGTGTTCCTGCTGTAAAGAAATCTATTACAATGCATCCCGCCTGGATCCGGGCATCGGATCAGCTACGGTGTACCGTATGGTAAATCTTTTGGAAGAAATTGGTGCGATCAGCAGAAGAAATATGTATAAAATCGTGAGAAATCCGGATTGTAAAGATGAAAGTGTATGCACCATTGAACTGGATGATAATACAGTCCAGAAATTATCAAAAGACAGTTTTAACAATGTAGTTCTGACAGGACTGAAGGCCTGTGGATACATTGACAAACAGGAAATTGAGCGGATGTTCGTAAATTCCTGTGATTTTAAACATTGAAAACAAGTAAAAATTTAAATAGAGAACGAACTGATGACCGCCGGGAAATACTGAAGAGTATAATTTCCGGTGGCTTTCTTATATTTCTTCAGTTTTTTACGCTCTTTTGGCAATACGGTTTCCGGTAACCATCTTAACATGTCTGAAATGAGAACATTTCTCAATAAGAAAAAAAGTAGAAATACAGAAATTTTGGCTGTATAATACATGAAATATAAATAAGCTGATGTCGCAATAATGCGTTTGCCCATCATATTTATCTGAAAACAGTTCATAACTGTTCAGCACCGAAAGGATGCTGAGTGGTTACAATAAATTAAAAATCACAACAGGAGGATACATCAATGATTAAATTTGACGGTAAAAAACAGGAATCTTTGCAGCAGGAGTAGCTTTCGGTACAGCAGGTATCAAGATTCTTACAAGTAAAGATGCAAAGAAATTATACACAAACTGCACAGCAGCCGTTTTACGTGCAAAGGCATGTGTAATGAAAACAGCTTCCGCAATTCAGGAGAATGCTGAGGATATTTATGCAGAAGCACAGCAGATCAACGAAGACAGAGCAGCAGCTGAGGAAGTGGTAGAAGATACAGCTGACGAAGCAGCAGAAGAAACAGAAGAGACAACAGATTTCAAAGAAGAGACAGAAGAAACAGAAGAAGGCAGCGAGGAATAATGAAATTTGCTATTAAGCATGAAATAAAAGGACGAATTCGTATCCACCTTGCGCAGAAACACATGACCTACAGACAGGCGGATATTCTGCAGTGTTATCTGGAGAAAGAGGCAAATATCAGCAAGGCATCGGTTTATGTAAGAACTCAGGATGTCGCTGTTGTCTATACCGGCAGCAGAGATGGGCTGATTCGTTTACTGAGCAGATTTTCCTATGAAACTGCTCAGGTATCTGAATCAGCACTTGAGAATTCCGGACGTGAATTAAACGAAACCTATAAAGAAAAACTGATCAACTCTGTGGTAATGCGTACATTAAATAAAATGTTTCTGCCATACCCGGTACGTGTAGCGATCACTACAGTGAAATCAGTGAAATACATTTATCATGGTGTACGTACTTTGATGAAGGGAAAACTGGAGGTACCTGTTCTGGATGCAGCAGCAATCGGTGTATCTATGCTCCGCGGTGACTTCAATACTGCAGGTTCCACCATGTTCCTGCTTGGAATCGGTGAGATCCTTGAGGAATGGACACATAAGAAATCCGTCAATGACCTTGCAAGAAGCATGTCTATCAATGCAGAGAAGTATGGTTTGTAAATGAAGACGGACAGGAGGTTCTTATATCTGCTTCTTCTGTTAAAGCAGGTGATCTGATACGCGTACATATGGGTAATGTGATTCCGTTTGACGGAGATGTTGCAGCAGGAGAAGCAATGGTCAACCAGACTTCTCTGACAGGTGAATCTGCGCCTGTACGTAAAGCAGAAGGCAGCTTTGCCTATGCAGGAACTGTTCTGGAAGAGGGCGAACTCACTGTTAAGGTTAAAGAAGCAGCAGGTTCCAGCCGCTATGAGAAGATTGTCAACATGATCGAGGATTCTGAGAAGCTGAAATCCTCTGTGGAAAGTAATGCAGAACATCTTGCAGACAGACTTGTGCCATACACTCTTGCAGGTACAGGGATAACTTATCTGCTTACTAGAAACATGACGAAAACCCTTGCGGTACTTATGGTAGATTTCTCCTGCGCACTGAAGCTTGCCATGCCTGTTTCCGTATTATCCGCTATACGTGAGGCAAGTACTCACAGTATTACTGTAAAGGGCGGTAAATATATGGAAGCAATGGCTGATGCCACGACTATTGTATTTGACAAGACGGGTACACTTACAAAAGCAAAGCCTGTAGTTTCAGATGTGGTATCTTTCAGTGAAGAGCTGAGTTCAGATGAGCTTCTGCGTATTGCAGCATGTATGGAGGAACATTTCCCTCATTCCATGGCAAGAGCAGTTGTCAATGCAGCCAAAGAGAAACATCTTGTTCATGAGGAAATGCATTCAAAAGTAGAATATATCGTAGCTCATGGTATTTCTACAACTATTGAAGGCAAAAAGGCAGTGATCGGAAGCTGGCATTTCGTAATGGAAGATGAAAAGTGTGTAATTCCGGAAGGATGGAAGACAGATTTGAACACCTGCCATTAGAATGTTCTCACCTGTATCTTGCAATCGAAGGAAAACTTGCAGCAGTTATCTGTGTAGAGGATCCGCTTCGTGAAGAGGCTGCAGATGCAGTACGTGAATTAAAAGAAGCCGGCATTACAAAAGTCGTAATGATGACCGGTGACAGTGAACGTACAGCAGCAGCTATTGCGAAACGTGTAGGAGTAGATGAATATTACTCCGAAGTCCTGCCCGAAGATAAGGCATCTTTTGTAGAGAAAGAAAAAGAACTGGGGCATAAAGTTATTATGATCGGTGATGGGATCAATGATTCACTGGCACTTTCTTCTGCAAGTGTGGGAATTGCTATCAGTGATGGCGCAGCTATTGCACGTGAGATCGCAGATGTTACAATTTCTGCAGATAATCTCCATGAGATTGTTACGTTAAAGAGACTGAGCACAGCGCTGATGAAGCGTATCCATAATAATTACAGAACTATTATCGGTATAAACGGCGGTCTGATCGCACTTGGAGTTACAGGTATCATTATGCCTACAACATCCGCACTGCTTCATAACATGTCAACACTGACTATCAGTTAAGAAGTATGAGAAATCTTCTTCCAAAAGAAGAGGAAGCATAAAGATAACCATAAAAACCATATCCGGATTCATGATAAAGCAACAGATGCTTAGTCTCTGAAAATCCGGGATATGGTTTTTATTATGTTTTTATTTATAGCAATCCTCTAAAATAATGCATCTTAATCCAGCCCATCAGAGTGTGAAATCCTGCGTCAGATATCTTTGCCGTGCGTCAGCACACCTGCAGATATCTTCCTTGTCCTTCGCACGCTGCTGAACTGTCTTAAATGCATTATTTACGAGGATTGCTATAATTTTCATGCGTGCCTGCAATAGACTTCTTAATGGCAGAAAAACTCTCTGCGCTGATCGCATGCTCCATCTTACAGGCATCCTCGGCTGCAACCTTCGGGTCAACTCCGATAGAAGTCAGCCATCCGGTCAGAAAGGTATGTCTTTCATAAATCTTATCTGCAATTTCCTGCCCGGTTTCCGTCAGATTGATAAATCCATTTTCATCAATCGTAATGTAATTACTGGCTTTCAAATTCTTCATTGCAACACTGACACTCGGTTTTGAAAAAGACAGTTCATGCGCAATGTCGATAGAGCGGACATTACCGTTTCTTTTTTGGATCATAAGGATCGCTTCGAGATAATCTTCTCCTGATTCATGTATCGCCATATTGATACTCCCTCCTTTTTTTTCTTTCCGATATTGCTGCTGTGAACTGCTGTACGCAAACAGTACAGGCAGTTATGTTCTGTCAAAGAGTATCATATTTCTTTTTATGATTTTGATACCTGCCAGATAATAATATCCTGTTTTTTAAAACATTAAAGCAACACGTTAAACTATAATAACATGGATTATAACATAACTTTTTATTTCCGTAAAGAAATCTCCTCAAAACTATTGACAGAAGAGAAAATAATGCTATAATAAAATCAAACAAATGAACAAGTGCTCATATGTTAATATAAAAGAGATGAGCGGAAAGGGAAAATATTATGAAGAAAACTTATAAAATCGATGTAGACTGTGCAAACTGTGCTAATAAAATGGAGGAAGCTGCCAGGAATACAGCCGGCGTTAAAGATGCAACAGTTAACTTCATGATGCTGAAGATGATCGTTGAATTCGAAGACGGACAGGATCCAAAAGCAGTTATGAAAGACGTATTAAAGAACTGCAAGAAGGTAGAAGACGACTGTGAGATTTATCTTTAATTCTGAGTTATCCGGAGAATGGACTGTTGCATAAAACGTATCCCGGCACTGAGCTTTTCGCCGGAAAGTTTTTTGCAGCGGTCCTGCTTTTATAAGAAGAGAGAGGTATTGATATGAACAAGAAGCAGAAGAAAATGCTGATCAGAATTATCATAGCAGCAGTGCTGATCGTGGTCTTTTCCTTACTGCCGGCAGAGGGATACCTGAGATTTGTTCTTTTTATGATCCCATATCTGGTCATCGGCTATGATATCCTGAAGAAAGCATTTAAGGGTATTTTAAATAAACAGGTGTTTGACGAGAACTTTCTGATGGCTGTAGCCACAGTAGGTGCAATTCTCCTTGGCGATTATTCCGAGGGTGTTGCAGTTATGCTTTTCTACCAGATTGGAGAACTTTTCCAGAGCTATGCAGTGGGAAAGAGCAGACGAAACATCAGTGAACTGATGGATATCCGTCCTGATTATGCGAACATAGAGAAAGACGGAACACTGGAACAGGTTGATCCTGATGAAGTTGAGATCGGAACCATTATTGTTGTTCAGCCGGGTGAAAAAGTACCGATCGATGGAGTGATCACTGAGGGAACTTCTACATTAAATACAAGTGCACTGACAGGTGAGAGTCTTCCGCGTGATGCAAAAGCAGGCGATGAAGTGATCAGTGGATGTATCAATATGACAGGTCTGCTGAAAATCCGTACAACTAAGGAATTCGGTGAATCTACAGTATCCAAGATCCTTGACTGGTAGAGAATTCCAGCTCCAGAAAGTCAAGATCCGAAAACTTTATTTCCAAATTTGCGAAATACTATACACCTGCAGTATGTTACGGAGCCCTTGCTCTTGCATTTATCCCGCCGATCGTACTTCTTATTATGGGAAAATCTGCCATGTGGGGAGACTGGATCTACAGAGCTCTTACCTTCCTTGTAATCAGCTGTCCATGTGCGCTGGTCATCAGCATCCCGTTAAGTTTCTTCGCAGGAATCGGTGGAGCCAGCAATCAGGGCATTCTGGTCAAGGGTTCCAACTATCTGGAAACACTGGCTCAGACAAAATATGTTGTATTTGACAAAACAGGTACTATGACTCAGGGTGTCTTCGAAGTAAGTGGTATTCATCACAATGAAATGCCTGATGAGAAATTGTTAGAATATGCAGCACTTGCCGAGTGTTCTTCCTCCCATCCGATTAGCAAGAGCCTGCAGAAAGCATACGGAAAACCAATCGACAGAAATCGTGTTACTGATATTGAAGAAATCAGTGGTAATGGTGTGATTGCCAAAGTTGACGGCATATCTGTAGCTGCCGGTAATACCAAATTAATGGACAGACTTGGCATTGCTTATCAGGATTGCCATCATGTAGGAACTGTTGTGCATATGGCCATTGACGGCAAATATGCAGGACATATCCTGATATCCGATATCATCAAACCTCATGCAAAAGAGGCGATCGCTGAACTGAAGAAAGCCGGAATCAGCAAGACTATTATGCTGACAGGCGACTCCAAACGTGTTGCAGACCAGGTTGCCGGGGAACTGGGAATCCAGGAAGTATACAGCGAACTTTTACCTGCTGACAAAGTTTCCAGGGTAGAAGAACTTCTTAATCAGAAATCTGAAAAGGATAAACTTGCGTTTGTAGGTGACGGTATCAATGATGCCCCTGTATTATCCAGAGCCGATATTGGTATTGCGATGGGAGCGCTTGGTTCAGATGCAGCAATCGAAGCAGCAGATATCGTTCTGATGGATGATGATCCTCTGAAGATTTCCAAAGCGATCAAAATTGCACGTAAATGTATCCGTATTGTATATGAAAATATTTATTTTGCAATCGGCATTAAAATTCTCTGCCTGATCCTTGGAGCTTTAGGTATTGCAAACATGTGGGTGGCCATTTTTGCAGATGTAGGTGTTATGATCCTGGCAGTATTAAACGCGATCCGTACATTATTTGTAAAGAATTTATAAGAAACAGGCAAATCAGCAGAAACCTTTTGTGATAAGCCGGAAAGGTAACAGGTAAGAAAATGGAAGTATGCAAAGAAGAATTATGTGAGAGTAATGAAATACATGAAGATCTGCTTAAAATTGTAGATGAAACCCTGCCGGAAGAAACAGAGCTTTATGATCTGGCCGAATTATTCAAGGTTTTCGGAGACTCTACCAGAATACGCATTTTGTTTGTCTTTGTTTGAGGCAGAGGTATGCGTCTGCGACCTCGCCAAAGCACTGAATATGACTCAATCTGCGATTTCTCATCAGCTTCGTATTCTGAAACAGAATAAACTGGTAAAGAGCCGCAGAGAGGGAAAATCTATTTTCTATTCTCTGGCAGATGATCATGTCCGTACGATCATCAACCAGGGACGGGAACATATAGAAGAAGATTGAAAAAAGCATCAGTTATCTGAAAGATATAAATTCAGATACTGATGCTTTTAAAGTTATAGATGAACTCTTTTCAAAATCTCGTTAGTAAGTCCGCCGATCACTACCCCGGCAGCAACACCTGCCACCAGAAGTGCAGGTGCATATACAAACACACTTGCATTTTGTACGATCAGCATGGCAATGATCAACTGACCGATATTATGGGAAACACCTCCTGCAACGCTGACACCGATCAGACTGAAGGAGGTTTTTTTCAGCATAAGTGTCATAACTGTCATACTAAGCGCGGCCCCTGCCAGACTGTACAGGATACTGAACAGATTTCCGAACATAAATCCGATCACCAGAATGCGGACAACAGAAATCAGGGCAGCCTCCCTAAATGAATATTTCTTCAAAATAAAAAGTACTCCCAGATTGGCAAGTCCAAGTTTAATCCCCGGAATCCCCGCAAAAACCGGCACCAGTGATTCCACATATCCCAGAATGATCGCCACAGCTGAAAAAAGCCCAAGGCAGGCTGTTTTTTGCTTCATAAATCTATTTTCTCCTCTCAAAAAATCCAAAATGGAATTATCAGAATTCTTCAGACATTTTAACATAGAAAAAATATTCCCGCAACCATAAGTTAGATGTAACTAATACTGATTTTTACTGAAGTATTTATTGAGAAAAAATGACGAATATCCAAGATAAAAAAGTGTGGATTTTCTCAGACAGACATGTTACTATTTTATAAGTTAGTAGTGACTAATTTGTTTTATATAATTACTGCTGACAGCATACCTATAGCAATCCTATATGAATATCTTTGGCAGAAGTCACTCCCTTTTGGTAAAAGTAAAATCCCTTTGGTTAATAAGTTGATTAACCCTCTGGTAAGAGTGATTCCGCAAAAAAATTTTAGAAGAGGAGAAAAACATGACAAACAAAAAACTTATGAAAAAATAGCACCTGTTGTAATGAGTGCCGCAGTTGCTATGACCAGCATGCCATATGCAGTTCTGGCATCTGATTTCACAGACAGTGAGGTACTTACAGACAGCACAGATTTCTCTGTTTCCGAAGAGTTTGCCGCCGAGGATGCGCAGGAAGAATTTACCACCGAAGATGTCCAGGATGCTTTTGCTGCAGAAGCACAGCAGGGCGAAGCTTATGTGCTTATGAATATTCCATACGATGATTTCTACAAGGCAGAACTGAAAAATAATGATGTAAAAGTTGATGCTTTCACATCTGCAACTCTTAATAAATCAAGAACAGCAGGTATGATGAACGGAAATTCCGCTTATCACGTAGACCCCAATGGAACCGATGTAACAGGTGTTACTTTCCCTGTAAAGGTCAGTGATCTTTCCCTTTTGAAAGACCAGAAGCAGGTCACAGATTCCGACTCTGTAACGATCACAGTGACAAACAGAGGACAGACAAGCAGCAACACCTATACAGGAAAAGATTCCCTGATTGAAAATGCCTCTTACTCTTATTACATTTTAAGCGAAACACCGTCTTATTACAAAGAACTTACTGTAAATACAGATGGTAGCTATTCTTTCTCAGCAATGAAAGGTGCCCAGACAAAAAACGTTACTATTGATGCTACATTAAAAACAGAAACAAAATACGGTGATTATGAGCTTGATCTTAACAATGAGGCTTTTGCAGCAGTAATTGATACAAACACAGATAAAATCTATGGTGTAACCGTAAATACTACAGACGGAACCAACTATGGCCTGCGTCATCTGGAGAATATCTGGCGTGGAAGTATGCTTTCCTGGGGAACCGGATATACAACAGAAGTTCACGGATGCCCTGTTTCTTCTGCACATTATAAATCAATCATGGGAAAAACAATTGACAGCGTTACTTATTACACAGATAAGGGTATGATCGTTTTTGATGTCCCTGATGTAAAGGTGCAGACAACTACAGGAATTAAGGCAACAGTAGCAGATATTATGAATACAGACTCATCTGCAGCAGTTACCTTTGACCAGGCTCTGCCGGCAGACTTCAAGGCACAGTATACAGTAGACGGAACAGCGGTTTCCTGCACAGACGGAAAACTTGCAGTTGGAGCTCTTGCATTGGGAACACATAAGGTTGAAATTGCAGATGCCAGCGGAAAATATGCATCCATTGTAACTGAATTTACAGTAAATACAGACAAAATGCCGGCTTCTTATGACAGTAACGAGACAAAACTGGTTGCAGCAAAAGGCATTACAGCAGAAGAGTTCTCTGCATACATTAAGAGCATCAGCAAAGTAAAAGTTGATGATACAGAATATGCCGCAACCGGAAGAGGAAGCAAAGTCATTGTAAAAGAAGATGGAACTCTTGATCTCACAGATCTTCAGGTGACAGACACAACTGTTTTCGAAATAACTGCTGTGGGATATAAGAATAATCTTACTTTTACTTACAAAGAAGCAGAAAACACATTTGAATTAAATACTTCTTCCAAGACTCTTTATACAAAAGGCAGCACAAAAACTACTCTCAAAGTTACAACAAACCTTACAGATAAAATCACATGGAAGTCCAGCAACACAAAAGTGGCTGCTGTAAACAGCAAAGGTGTTGTAACTGCTAAGGCAAAAGGAACAGCAGTTATCACAGCATCCTGCGGAGAATACAAAGTAACCTGCAAGATAACAGTTAAAAATCCATCCCTGAAACTTACCAAATCTTCAGCAACTGTAAAAGTTGGAAAAACAACAAAGATTTCCGCAAAGGCAACTCCATCAGGAAAGGTTACTTACAAGTCAAGCAACACCAAGATTGCAACAGTAAGCTCCAAAGGCGTTGTAAAAGGAAAGAAAAAAGGTACTGCCAAAATCACAGTAACCTGCAATGGTGTTAAGAAGGTATTTACAGTAAAAGTAAAATAAACGATAACAGGTAAATAATTCACACAATAAATGACCTCGGATTTTGTTCCGGGGTCATCTTAATGAGAAAAAAACAACATTAGCAGAATCTGTTATATATAGATTTTTGTATACGAAAATGATACACTTTTAAAGTTAGTTATGATTAAGTTTTGCTTCATTTAAAAACAGATATCATATCCGGCAAAAATAAAATGAAGGAGAGGAAACAACGTGAATAATCAAAACTTTTATCTGCGTCTGATCGCACTTTTGCTGATCATCATGGCGGTATTTTTCTATAACGGAACAGTAAAGGATAAGGAACAGGCTCAGGATATTGCAGACCTGACTGCAAAAATAGAGAGCCTGGAGAAACAGCAGGACCAGATCCTTACAGCATTAAAGGAAACTTATGAGGAACAGAAAACAGCAGCAGAAAGTAATGCTTCTTCTGATGTATCTTCGGAAGCTGATAATAAATCTGAAAAGGATTCTGCAGAGGATAAAGAAAATGCAGATCAGGCAGATTCTGAAGAAACCGATGATTCTGACAATGTATATAAAAATGGCACCTTCGAAGGTTCAGGAACCGGATACGGTGGAACGATCACTGTTCAGGTGACTCTGGAAGATGATACCATTACAGCAGTCAGTGTAGTCAGTGCACCGGGTGAGGACAGTGCTTATCTGTCACAGGGCGAGAATGTCATAAACAGCATCATCAGCGAGCAGAGCACAGATGTTGACACCATTTCCGGAGCAACTTTCAGTTCTACCGGTATCTTAGAAGCAGTAAATGACGCATTATCAAAGGCGGAAAACGCATGAAAAGGAAACAACGAAAGGTACGGCTGATTCGTGCCGCCATACAGCTTATATTTTTTATAGCAGCGCCCTCCCTTTTTTCTACGGCATTTGCAGGAATCAAATCCATCTTTCTTGCAATCGGAGGACAGCAGAGCGTAACCTGGAACTCTTTTCTGGATATTACGGCATTACTGTTGATCATTACTATTTTGTTCGGACGTCATTTCTGCGGTTATGCCTGTGCGTTTGGCTCACTGGGAGATGCTCTGTATGAGCTTACCGCGTTTATCCGTGCGAAATGCTTTGGAAAAAAGAAAAAACATGGATATCCGGAGGAATGGGTACACAGATTGCAGAAAGTAAAATATGTACTCCTTGCGTTCTTGCTTCTTTCCTGCATGACAGGATTCTATTCTAAATTACAGGGGATGAGTCCATGGGATGTATTCTCCATGCTTACAACAGGCAGACTGCCGAAATCTACCTACATTGTGGGAACAGTTCTGCTGATTCTGATCATGGCCGGAATGTGTACACAGGAGCGTTTCTTCTGCCAGTTTCTCTGTCCCATGGGAGCAGTATTTGCAATCATGCCGATTATTCCGGGAGCACTTTTCAAACGAAATCGTCCAAACTGTGCATCAAAGTGTACTCTCTGTAAGAAGAGATGTCCGGCACATCTGGATATTGACGGTGATACTGCACATTCAGGGGAATGCATCTGCTGTCACGCCTGCACTGCAGTCTGCCCAAGGAAAAATATTCATACAGGCACTATTATTGATAAAAATTAGCAACTGCTAACTTATTGAAAAAATTTGATTAGTAAGAACTAACTGTATTGGTAGACATACTTTTCCGACAGTGATATAGTCTATAGAGTTAGTTGATGATAACAATAAGAGGATAAGGAATCAGAAATATATGACAAACAAACGCTCTTTTGTACTGGGACTTTTCATTACGGCCTCTCTTTTATGTACATCCCGGACTGCATGGGGAAACTCTGAAATAAACACATACACCAAAACAGACTTTGCTATGGACACCGTAGTATCAGAGACTCTTTACACAACAGGTGAGGACATCACAGCAGACGTAATCTCTGCATTAAAAGATGTGGAAGAAAACGGGATCTCCTGGACAAAAGAAAGTTCTCAGATATACCAGATCAATCAAAATGCCGGGAATACAACAACGGTATCTGATGAAACTGCCACCTGTTTAAAACAGGTACTGGATTTGTCGAAAGCTTCTGGCGGAGCCATGGATCCTACTATGGGAAGAGTGATCCGCCTGTGGGACATTGACGGAGAAAATCCGCACATTCCTTCAGATGATGAATTAAATTCCCTGCTTGAAAATGTAGGATATGACAAGGTGACTCTGGATGGAAATAAAGTTACCATGCCGGAGGGAGTAACCCTTGATCTGGGGGCTGCAGGTAAGGGAATCGGCTGCGATGCAGCAAAGAAGATTCTTGATGCAGATAAAAATGTATCCGGTATGATCCTGAATCTCGGCGGCAGCAGTGTTATGAGCTATGGAAGCAAACCTGACGGCTCTGCCTGGCAGGTAGCTGTCACTGATCCGCGGGATACAGAAGGTGATTACCTGGGAGTAGTTACTCTGAATGGTACTGAATTTTTATCTACTTCCGGAGATTACGAAAAATACTTTATAGAAGATGGTGTTCGATATCATCATATACTGGATCCTGCTACAGGATATCCTGCAAGAAGCGGTCTCACATCTGTGACGGTTGTGTGTGATGACGGCCTGAACGCAGACGGACTTTCCACTGCATGCTTTGTACTGGGAAAAGAAAAGGCAGAAGAACTTTTGAAGAAATACAATGCAGACGGTCTGTTCGTAGATGCTTCTGATCATGTCTGGATGACGGAAGGCATGAAAGAAAGATTTCAATTACTGAAAGATACTTATTCCATCGGTGAATAGGTTTATCTTATATAAAGATTTCTGAACTGTCAAAAATTTCAGTTTTCCGGACAGTTTGGAAATATATTTACTAACTCATATTCAGGAGGATTTAAAGGTATGCGCAAAGGAAATTTAATCAAAATGGCAGCTCCTGCAATTTTAAGTGCAGCAATGATGGTTTCAGGATTACCGGTTATGGCTGCGGATTTTACATCTGATACTGCGGTGGAGACTGAGGCACAGACAGATGAGTTTGATGCAGCAGATGACACCGCTGATGTTTTTGCAGGCGATGAGGAAACACCTTTTGTTGACGATCAGGCAGCAGCAGAAGATGAATTCGCTGCAACAGCAGAAACAGGCTACAAATATGTCTATGCAGGTCTGACATGGGCACAGTACTGGGCATCTGAGGGAGTTTATAATGCTGCAAACACAGCTTCCAATGGAACAAAAGACAGCCATGATGAACTTGACAAAGGCGGTTTCGACACAGTAACCAGAGCTACTGTAAACCATGGCCTGCACAGAGGAAGCTACCAGTGTGAAGCAATCATGTATGACAAAAACGGCGGTTCTTATGAGATTTCCTACTGGACCTCAGCTAATGATGCAGTTCTTACGGACGGAACAACTGTAAAGCTGAATCAGCCTGAGCGAGGACAGATCACAAAAGCTGACGGAAGCGTTGCAGAATTCGACCATTACAGCGTTGTAGGTCTGAAATATGTGCCTGTCGCAGTAAAGGCAGAAGATTATGAAGCCTTCAAATCCCAGTTCAAGGTTGTGGAAGACGGAAGCACAGTTGCCGGAGGATTTGGAGAAAACAATTTGCAGTCCTATAGTGCAGTTGCGGATGTTACCGCTGAAACAAACGGCTTAAAAGAAGCTGTAAAAGGTTCCGATGGAACATTCACATTCAAGGCAAGAACAAACGGTACAGGTTCCGGACTTAAAGATCAGGCACTCCAGACAGCATCCAATGTTACCGCAACAGTAAAAGAAGCAAATGGAAGTTACGGCGAATTCTTAAGAGTAGATATTACCGGTGACGGATATGGTGCTCTTGGTGCTAAAATGTATGCTGTAAAATGGGATTACTACGGAAATGGTAATAAAGTTCTGGCATCTTACGGAACAAAATTTGCAGCAGATAACTGGATGCACAAGGCAATGGGAATCCAGCTTGGTCTGACAGATTCCTATCGCTGCCAGCTTCCAAAAGGAACAGATGGAACCGGCAAATGGAAAATCACTGTATATGCAATGGGATATGCAGATACTGTATTTGAAGTTAATGCAACAGATGCAAACATCGTAAAACCGGAAGCAGGAGAAGCAGATACAACAGCATTAAAAGCAGCAGTAGAAAAAGCAGAAGCCTTAAAAGAAGCAGATTACACAGCAGATTCCTGGAAGGCAATGCAGTTAGAACTTCAGGAAGCAAAGGATCTTCTTGCAAAAGAAAAGCCAACTCAGGCAGAGGTTGATGAAGCTACAACTCATCTGAACGCAGCAGTAGAGGCTCTTGTTAAAGCAGATACGAAGGTAACAGTAACTCTCAACAAGAAAACAGCCACTGTTTACAAAGGAAAAACAACTACACTGAAGGCAACTGTAACAGGAGCAGATGCACCAAAAGTTACATTTACTTCCAGTAACCCAAAAGTTGCAGCCGTAAACAAAACAACCGGTAAAGTTACTGCAAAAGCAAAAGGTAGTGCAGTCATCACAGCTAAATGCGGAGATGTAAAGGTAACCTGCAAAGTAACAGTTAAAAATCCAACTCTTACACTGAGCAAAACATCTGTATCTGTAAAAGTCGGCAAAACAACTAAGATCACAGCAAAAGCAGCTCCGTCAGGAAAAGTTACATACAAATCCGGCAACAAGAAAATTGCTACAGTATCATCCAAGGGTACAATTAAAGGTATTAAAAAAGGTACTGCCAAGATCACAGTAACATGCAATGGCGTAACCAAAACAGTTAAAGTAACTGTAAAATAATCTGACCTGACTGAAGTCAGGCGGATATTTGCAATCGGATTCGCAGACAAGAGGAAAGAAATCCTGTATCCCACCAGAAAGGCAGGATTTCTTTTCAACTGTAAAACTTTATACAGTTGAAAAGAAATCATTTGAATATGATTTCCTGGAACTATTGAAGAAGGAGAAATTTATGGACAAAAATAATGAGCAGAAAAATAATAAGACTCCGGAAATGAAACCCAAACAGGACAGTTTCCGTTCATGGTTAAAGCTTATTCCTGCGGCAGCAGTTTTTGCAGCAGTCTGTGTAACCTGTTATCAGGCAGATAAAAGTCCTGTGGAGACTACATCAGTTTCCGATAATAATGTTATGTCTACTGATGAGATTAAAGAATTGATTTCACAAGGAACTGCAGGTAAGGATTTTGATTCAGAAGACTCTTCTGAAACCAATGGAACATCAATTTCAAAAACATCAAAAAAGACAAAAAAAACAAGTAAGATTAAAACAGGAACAAAGAAAAATTCATCTACAGGTTCCTCTGCAAATGGAGGTACAGCAGGGGGTGGTGCAGGAAGCACAGTCACACCAACTACAGAAGTTCCTGCCGGTGGATATGCAGACGGTACCTATACAGGCTCCGGAACTGGTTTCGGAGGAACGATTACTGTTCAGGTAACTGTCACTGACCATAAAATTGCAGCTATCAATATTGTAGATGCATCAAATGAAACAGCCTCCTATTTTGCAAATGCACAGGGTGTGATCAGCAAAATTCTTGCAAGCCAGTCTCCGAACGTAGATGCAGTCAGTGGTGCCACTTATTCTTCAAACGGAATTATTACTGCGGTTCAGAATGCATTGTCACAGGCAATTCCATCAGGAAATCAGGCAGTTGTTACGCCAACTCCCACTCCATCACCGAAACCGACAAAGAAACCTTCTCCAATACCGAAGCCGGGAGACGAACAGATTTACAAAGACGGAACCTATACAGGAACCGGTAAAGGATACAGTGGGACAATTACGTTGACAGCTAAGATTAAAAAAGGTATGATCAAGTCTCTGGAGGCAGAGCATACAGATACGCCTATGTTCTTTAAGAAAGCATGGGATATCCTGGAAAATGAGATCATTCAGAATCAGTCTGTCGATGGCATTGATACTGTCAGTGGTGCAACCTACTCTTCAAATGGTATCATAAACGCAATGAAAGATATTCTGAAACAGGCAGAAAAAGACACCACAAAAGTGACACCAACTCCAACACCAGAAGTAACAGTTACGCCAACTCCTGAGGCAACCCCAACCCCGACACCGGAAGAAACTCCGACTCCAGAAGTTACTCCAACACCAGAGGAAACACCAGCTCCCACACCAACACCGGAAGAGACTCCGGAGCCTACGCCGGAACCTACAGGACCATATATTGACGGAACTTATACAGGCTCAAGCTACGGATACAGTGGAAGAGTAAATGTAACCGTAACGATTCAGGGCGGTCAGATTGCATCTATTGAACAGAGTAACAGTGATTCACCTGAGTACTTTGATTATGCATGGGAAACTATTTATCCTCAGATTATGGGAAATCAGTCAGCAGACGGAATTGATGCTGCAAGCGGTGCCACTTATTCCTCAGAGGGAATCCTTGGAGCAATTCAGAAAGCTCTTGCCCAGGCATTGGCATAAAATTATTGTAAGAGAAAAAATCATATGCTCTGGCTATTTCTAACTTATAACGTAAAAATGGAGGACAACAATATGATTAAAACAACTGTAAAAGTAGACGGTATGATGTGCGGAATGTGCGAATCTCACGTAAACGATGCAGTGAGAAAAGTCTTTCAGGTAGATAAAGTTACTTCTTCCCACAGCAAAGGGGAAACTGTGATTATTTCAGAGAAACCTGTAGACGAAGCAAAGCTAAAAACCGCCATCAGTGCAACAGGATATGAAGTAAAAGGTATCAGTTCAGAACCTTATGAAAAAAAGAAAGGTCTGTTTTCATTTCTTCATAAATAATGAGCATGTTCAGTAAATATCATTAAATCATAAACCTATTAAAAAACCAGGCAGAAATTTTGCAGATTATACTGCAGTTTTTGCCTGGCTTTCTCTGTGCCAACAAATTGATTTCTCGACAAATCTCGAATAATGGCGTTAAAAAGTCTGAAAAATTCCCAAAAATCAGTTGCTTAATTTGTACAAAACATGGTAGACTATTTGTAGTTAAGAAGTGACAGAAATTTACAATTACTTAACCGAATCAGGTGAGACAAATGACTCTATCTGCCTGATTAATCAGGAGATGAAAGAATGAAAAGAAAAATAGAACTTGTCTGCTGGATTTTATTTACCTTATGTTCCGGTATTTGCTTCTTTATCAATTTTATGAGCAAACCTCCTGTAGACGATACACATAAATTTACCTTATATATGATCGGTGCTGCAACAGTATCTTTACTTTATCCGGGAACTATGTTTATCCTTGGACTGAGAAACAGTTATCTGTATGATGAATTAAACAAATTTGCTAAAGAAAAGGGCGAGACGGAAACTGTCAAATCTACACAGATTTCCAAACCATCCGTATCAGGATATACAGTCTCTGATATGAAAACCCTTGTCAGCGCTCTAATCTCTGATAAGAAACTTACAGAGGAAGAGAAAGAATTCTTATTAGAATACATTAAGAAGAAATGATGTGATGTTTTAAATGGAACTGTTAGTCTGTATGTCCATTTCAGGAAGTATTCCTGTTGTGATCTGTTTGCTTTTATATGTAATTCAGCGTGAAAATTATAATTACATTCTTGGGAGAAGATTACTACTGACAGGTGTTTTCTTTTATCTGGTGCCTGTGCAGTTGGTGAAGTATTTACTTCCAAAAGATGCACTTCCGGAAACAATGTTAATTGGCAGAAAAGCTGATTCTTATTTATCAGGCTCCTTGTCTTTCTGGAGTGAAAAGCAGGGTGATTACATATGGATACCTCAATGGTTTAATATATTTGCCAAGATCTGGCTAGCAGGAATTATTATCTTCGCAATCTATGAGATTATTAAATACTGGAGAGGAGCACATTCTATCCGGAACTATATCTTTGAAAAGATTGAAGATCATGAAGATAATCTTACTTATTACCTGATTCCGGATGAGATTTGTGGTCCATGTACCATCGGATTTTTCCGTCAGAAAATCGTGTTTCCAGAGAGCTTTCCTCTGCATCCTGATTTTATTATGGTATATAAGCATGAACATACACATTTGAAGAATCATGACAATTTAGTAAAACTTTTATGCCTTTTCGTTCTGTGTCTGCACTGGATGAATCCCGTGGCATATCTTTTACTTTTCCTTTACATAGATACAGCAGAAATAGTCAGTGATAGTGCAGCCGTCGATGGCTGTACAAAGGAAAAACGTCAAGACTATGCAAATTTGCTGGTATTAGAAGCCGCAACTTCTGATATTCGCCCAGCTGTGTGGAAAAATAACCTTTCCGGACATAAAAACAATAAAGAAGGAAAGGATTTTAAAACATTAAAAAGGAGGATCAACTACATGATGAAGGAAAAGAGAAAAGGGATGTTACAGAGAGGGATTATGGTGGCAGTGTCGGCGTTGACAGTTGTGGCAAGTGCTGGAACGGTATTAGCTTATGAACCATTGCCATCTTCAGATGAAAGTTTTAACGAAATTATTTTCGATGATGAACCAGATTTTTCTACATATGATACATTCAATATAATAATAGATAGTATTGATTTTTCTAAGGGAAATCAAGCCTTTATTTATCCTGAAGGCAATTATATTATTATTGAAAATAATGAAGATGCTGATGCATACGCACTTTGTACGCATAGCATGGTGAATGGATATTTTTCAAATCATATGAGCAACAGTTCAGGTGGTTGCACTGTAAAAACTTATACATGTCAAAGATGTGAAAAGTGCGGCTATTTAGCTAATGCAAAATTGTATTCAACTAATACTTATGTAAAATGCCCACATAAATAATATTACATCATAGAAATGGTTTTAATTATTTTTTTGTTAAAGTAATTAAAACATTTTTTGTTCTACTCAAAATGTTAAAATTTTATATACATGGAATAGTATAAACGATATTTTATCGCATAAATTTGTAAAGTAGTGATTTTTTTCTGAAATACTTTCTCAATATCACCCCAATTTTCCTCTTGCATTTTCACAAGAGTTAGAATATACTAACCAATAGAGTTAGATATAGCAAACTCTCGCGTGAATTAAATCATTTGAACTCCATCCGAAGACCTGCTGAATTCTTCGGAACATTGGATTACATCTGTACTTGCTGAAATCGCGGCTATGCTGAAAGCCGTACCTCAGATATGATCCACTTGGTACATCCCAGCTACGGTGTACCAGGAGTCCAAATGCAAAACCAGAAAGGGGATTTATCATGTACTTAGAAATTGAGAAAGTAATTGGAAGAGAAATTCTGGATTCCAGAGGAAACCCGACAGTAGAAGCAGAAGTATATCTGATGGACGGCACTGTTGCAAGAGGAACGGCTCCAAGCGGTGCTTCCACAGGAGAATTCGAAGCTCTGGAACTGAGAGATGGAGATAAAGCTCGTTACCTTGGCAAAGGCGTACAGAAAGCAGTAGAGAACATCAACACAACAATCAACGAAGCAATCGAAGGTCTTGATGCAGGCGATATCTATGCAGTAGATGCAGCTATGATTGCAGCAGACGGAACAAAAGACAAATCTAAACTTGGAGCAAATGCAATCCTTGCAGTATCTATCGCATGCTGCAGAGCAGCGGCAGCTTCTCTTGAAATTCCGCTGTATCGTTTCCTTGGCGGAGTATCCGGAAATCGTCTCCCTGTACCAATGATGAACATCGTAAACGGTGGATGCCACGCATTATCATCCGGTCTGGATGTACAGGAATTCATGATCATGCCAGTTGGGGCACCTTCTTTTAAAGAATGCTTAAGATGGTGTGCAGAAGTATTCCACGCGCTTGCTTCTATTTTGAAAGAGCGCGGACTTGCCACATCTGTAGGTGATGAGGGTGGTTTCGCACCTGCACTGAAATCCGATGAAGAAGCAATCGAGACAATCCTCGAGGCAGTGAAGAAAGCCGGATATGAACCAGGCAAAGACTTCAGGATTGCATGGATGCTGCTTCCTCCGAATGGAAGAGTGAAAAAGGAAAAGGATACTACAAACTTCCAAAAGCAGGCACAGAATATACATCTGAAGAGCTCATTGAGCACTGGGCTAAATTATGCGAAAAATATCCGATCATCTCTATCGAAGACGGTCTGGATGAAGAAGACTGGGAAGGATGGCAGAAACTTACAGCCAGACTTGGCGACAAAGTGCAGCTTGTCGGTGATGACCTGTTTGTTACAAATACAGAAAGACTTGCAAAAGGTATCAGCTTGGCGCAGGTAATGCGATCTTGATCAAATTAAACCAGATCGGTTCCGTATCCGAAACACTGGAAGCAATCAAAATGGCCCACAAAGCAGGCTACACCGCAATTTCTTCTCATCGTTCCGGCGAGACAGCAGATACAACAATTGCAGATCTTGCAGTAGCACTGAATACCTGCCAGATTAAGACCGGAGCTCCAAGCAGATCTGAACGTGTAGCAAAATACAATCAGCTTCTCCGCATCGAAGAAGAACTCGGTGCAAGCGCAGTATATCCAGGAATGAAAGCCTTCAATGTAAAACAGGACTAAACAAAACTATAGCAATTTTCGTAAATAACGCATACCATAAATAAAACTGTAAAATGCCAAAAATGCATTTCTCATCTGAATCGTTTAGTGAGAAATGCATTTTTGTATATGAGACTTTATTATATTCACTCATCTGTATCAATACTGTCTGTTTCTTCCGGACTCTTCAGATATCCCCTTACAACAGGCTCAATCGTCTGTTTCATAAGCCGGTGCAGCAGTTCTGTCGTAATATTATGATCTCCCAGAAGCGAATTATACAGGAAGTTTCCTGACAGTTCTTCAGTAATAGAACTCAGTCCTGCCAGGATCATTTTTTTACCGGGTGTTTCGTTCCATCTGATCTCAATTTTATCATCTTCATGAAAGAAAATGTGCGCCTTTCGTTTCACACATTCTTCTATAAAAGTAATTTCCAGCTTTAATACAGGGATATCGTTTTCATCCCTTGCAAATTCTCCCAGTGTAGCTACAAGGTAATGTTCTCCATGAAGATCAACACAGCCATCCGCAGCCCTTCCAAATCCAACAGGAAGCTTATGGATCACCTCACCTTCGGTAAAAGAAACGTAAAAGTTCCTGCATCATAAGTAAAAGAAATTTCAGAAATACCATCTGTCATATTATTGTGGAATACCTGCACAAACAACGGCGCAATTCCAATATTCTGCTGTTCCATAACATAAGTTCTGCCGCTTACAGCCCGCATAAAACTGTGATGATCAGATGGGCGATCAACGGCTGCTGAAATACGGTAGCTGTACTTTTTATCTGAATGCTTCCTTCTGGAAACTACATTTCTTTTCCATCTCCCGCGCAGAGAAGTACTTCTGTTATTATTTTCTCCATTTTCCAGTTCTCCGCACAACCGTTTCAGAAGACTATAGGAGAGCGGATTCTCAGGTAGAACATCGGCGGGATGATAATTAACAGGGAAATATTTCCGAATGATATTCAGCATGATACAGTCCTGAAACATTTCTTTATTTCCAGCATTTGTGACAAGAACCATATCCATATCCGGATAAATAATAACATTCTGTCCCAACATTCCGTTATATTCAAAGCTTCCCGGGCGCTGTTCCATCCATAGCTGATATCCATATCCATAGGTGCCATTCTGAGTTTTCAGATGTCGTGCCGTAGATATTTCTATCCAATATTCAGACACCAGCTGCTGACCATTCCATTTTCCCCTCTGAAGATACAACTGGCCAAGTTTTGCCATGTCTTCTGCACAGAGAAACAGTCCCCAGCCGCCTTTTGTAATTCCTTTCGGACAGGTTTCCCAGTAATATTTCGTGATACCAAGAGGACCAAACAGTCTCGGAGTCAGATATTCGGTCAGGGTTTCTCCTGTACGTTTCGTCACGATTGCAGAAAGAACATAAGTATTCAGACTGTTATATTGAAACTCTGTTCCGGGTTTTCCATTGACAGATGCATTCAGAAAACTTCCAAGCCAGTCATTTCCGGACACGATACCTGATTCATTAAAAGTTACGCCGCTTGTCATGGTCAGCAGATTCTCTACTGTGATCACAGGGCGGAAAATCTTTGAAAAGGCATTTATATGATCCGGAAAAATGTCATAAATATTTTCATCGAGTTTTAATTTTTCCTCTTCGATCAACATGCCGATTGCCATGCCTGTGATGCTCTTGCACATGGAATGTGTAATATGCCACATTCCCTTAGGATATGGTGCAAAATTACATTCACAGATTACCTTGCCATGACGCAGTGCCATAAAATGATGCATTTCCGTATCTTTGGAAGCATCCAGTTCCCGAAGAAGGGCAGCAAACAGATCAGAGGAGATTCCCTGACTCTCCGGTGTGGCACGTACAAATGCCTGCTCATAAACTGCATCAAACGGAAAATCCGGTTTCTGTGGGAAATAATCTACGTGTACCGCCTGTCTTTCCAAGGATCATATTTAAAACCAGTTCTGCAACCGCAATCTGTTCTTTTGCCATAGAGAATACCTCCTTTTTCGGATTTATTTTGATTATACAGACCTCATACAACAAATGCAAATTATATTTTTACGAGAAAGGATATTACGTTACTGTTCACACACCACTATCCCGCGAGGTGTTT